>Ga0307489_10000591_pt1 | contig 22388 bp, 42 predicted proteins | sample SB12metaG_FD_202247 | JGI IMG/M metagenome (GOLD analysis project Ga0307489, IMG submission 202247) | Sea-ice brine microbial communities from Beaufort Sea near Barrow, Alaska, United States - SB 1.2 | ecosystem: Environmental > Aquatic > Marine > Coastal | place: USA: Alaska | collected... | reverse complement strand
GCCGGTGTCGGCACTCCGGCTTCCGAGGCCGCCACCATTGTCGACATGATCAGCACACCCGTCACCATTGGCGACGCAATCAACACAGCCACGCCTGTGGGTTCCACCGAGGACCTCGGATTGGCGCCTTCTCCATTATCGCTCCTGGGACGGATGCCGACATTGCCGCCGGCGTCTCAGGTCTCCACGGCCAAGTCTACCGCGCCCGCCCGGCCCACCTCCAACGTTGACTCCGACCGGCTGTTTGCCGCCGAGCGCGAGATCCACGCGCTGCGGCGGCAGATGGCGGCGGCGGGGGCTCGGGCAGAGGAGGCAGGGACGGACAGATAATGCTCGCCACGCCATGCGATTCCACTTAATTCAATAAATGTCTGCAATGTGAAGGGATGACGTGGCAGGCATTATATGTCAGTCCCTATGAGCTGGAGCGCACCGAGCTGCAGTATGCGGCAGCGGAACACCAGCGCGTGGCGCACGTCCTCACAGCCGAGCTCGCTGCCGCGGAGGAATCCGCTGAAGCGGCGCACGGAATGGCGGAGCGAAGGTAGGGTATAGCAGATATTGCTCGCCAAACGTCGTCAAACGTATTTTGATTCCTCATGTCTTGAGACAAATGACGTGGCGAGCAATGCTATGACGTGGCGAGCAATCATATGACGTGGCGAGCAATACCTGCCTGGCCCTAGAGCGCAGGCAGCGGCAGGCGGCGAGCCTCGAGGTGAAGCACACGCGGCTGTCCATGGAGCTGTCCACGGCGCTGGAGAAGCTGCAGGACGCCGAGCAGGAGGCGGGGCCTTACACTCCGTTCCCGTTTCCACTCTGTGTACACTGTTGATTTCGGTGGAGCATGTGAGCTCGAGGCGTCGGATGCACGGCGCACCCGTCATGAGCCAGAGAAAACGTGCCGACCCGCCCGGTGTTAAACAATACATGTTAGCTTACCGTGGGAAATTATTGGTGCCTGACCCTGGCTCGAGGCCAAAAGAGAGGAGAGGAGGCTCTCGCTCTCCATCCGATCTCGTTCCGAGGGTGCCAACGCAGCGCTGGGGCTGTCCCCCTTTGTCAACCTCGTGGGGACTCCGCCCAACCTCGCGCGCATCGCAACCACTGCCTCCGCCGCCGCCGCCGACATTGCCGCCGCCGCTGCCGACGCCAACACCGACACCCCTCCCGATGCCGCCGGAGCCATTGCCACCGCCGCCTTCCTAGGGTCCGGAACCACTGTAATGAACGGCATGGGCTTCCACTTGTCCACTTTTCGGATCAATATACGCCCTTTCTTGTCACTGGGATACTGACATCACCCAGCGTGTCCAACAAAAGTGCCTACGTTGAGATGACAAGTGGACGAGTGTAGGCCCCTAGTGAACGGCGACGATGGGTCGGAGGCTTCGGCATCAGACGGCAGCTCGCCGGTGGTGCGGCTGCTGGTGCGCAAGGCAGGGTGGTGCAGGGTAACCCTGGCTTATCCCCGGGTTGACCGCAGGTTGACCGCAGGTTGACCGCAGGTTGACCGCAGGTTGATCGCAGGTTGACCGCAGGTTGACCGCAGGTTGACCGCAGGTTGACCGCAGGTTGACCCCGGGTTGACCGCAGGTCGACCCCGGGTTGACCGCAGATTGACCCCGGGTTGACCGCAGGTTGACCCCGGGTTGACCGCAGGTTGACCCCGGGTTGACCGCGCTTGGCTCCGCGCTTGAAACCGATAAGTTTTGAACCGCTTTCAAACTTTGCTTTCAAAGTCAGCTTGCGCCACTACAGCCAGGTGTCAGCCACGCGGTCCTCACTCGCCGCCGCGCTGGCCGTGTCCGAGGAGCGCGAGGTGGAATCCGCCGACGCCGCTGACGAGGCTACTGCTATGGTGCGCGACCTGCGTGCGGAGCTTGAGGCAGGACCTCACGCGCTGTCCCTTTCACTCCTCCTGCTCCTCCTCCTCCTGCTCATAGTTTATTCCTTTTCCTCGTCCTCATAGTTTACCCGTACACATTGACCTTCTCTCCCTCTTAGCGTACATGTATTGGGTGGCGCTCTTGAGTGTAACGGTAAATGCACGCCGTTGTGTCCCTGCCACCACCCAACTTATTAACCTTTAAGGTTATTGACCTTTAAGGTAATTCATGAAAGGCCCTGGGTGGAGGCGTCGCGCGCGGACGCGGCGGATGCCAAGGACCGGCTCGCCGCCGCAGAGGAGAAGGCGGAGATGGCCGAGGCCGCCGCCGCCGACGCCAGCGCCGCCGCCAGTGCTGCTGCCGCCGCCTCGGGGCAGCAGGGCACCAACGCGGTGCTGGCGCTGTCTCCCTTTGGCAACCTTGTGATCCCGTCCAACCTCGCAAGCGTCGCGGATGCTGACACACCCTTCAACTCCGAGCCCGCCGCTGCCGAGCCTGTCGCCGTCGTCGTCGTCGTGGTTGCCCCCATCGCCGACGACGACGCTGATGCCTCTTCAGGTACTCGCAACGCCTTCACCTTGGAGGAGCCGAATCTGTCACCCATCAAAGCGTCCACCGACGACTCCGCCGAGCTGGACGAGCAGGAGGAGGCGGCTCTGGCGCTGGACGCGAGCGAGGGCGGCACGGATGAGTCTCCCGGTTGGGCCAGTGCAGCTACCGCTCGCGGTTCGGACCCCGTTCCTTCAGTTAGCGTGTATCCCATTACGTGGCGAGCAATATCTACCAGGCCACATCCTCCAATTCCAACGGATGTTTGACCCTCGTCTCTTGAGTTAGATGACATCCTATGACATGGCGAGCAGTATGTGCCGGGCACTATCACCAGGGCTGCAACGCCGCGGGCTGGAGGATGCGCGCGGGGCGGCATCGGCGGCAGAAGCCGCTCTGGCGTGGGCACGCCGCGCCGAGGCTGCCGCGCATGCCGAGGTATGGCTTAGGACATTCTGCTATCACGCTATGATGCTCCCTGCACCCTTAACCCTTCACCCTTATAACCCTGAAATCTGTGCTTGTGACGTTGTTTTACTTCCCTCGTTTGTCGTCCCTCGTTTGTTGCGATAAATTAGGTGGTTAGACTAGAGTGAGGAGCAATAGGTGGAGAGTGACCAAACCGCAACTTGTTATGACTGGGCGAGCGTTATTTCGGTGGCCCGACACCAAGGCGGAGACGGAGCGGCAGAACGCCGCCGCGGCTCGCGCTGAAGCCGCCTCTTCCGCCGCGTCGCTTGAGAGCGTGCGCGCCGAGGCCGCCATCAGCCGCGCTGCCGCCGAGGCCGCCGCCGCCGAGGCTACCCAGGCCGCCGTGAGCGCTGCGAATGAACTCGCTGACTCTGCTGACCAATCCGCGAAGCAACTCGCGGACTCTGCTGACATCGCCGCGAAACAGCTCGCGGAGTCCGCGGACCACGTCGCCGCCGCTACCGCCGACGCCGAGCAGCTGCGGGCGGACCTGGCCACAGCGACCGACGCCGAGCAACGCGCTACCGAATACATTCAGGTTGGGCCTGACAGTTACTTCCCGCCACGTCATCGACACAGACATACGTTTAAAACCCATCGTCTACTGAGGTGCACGGCATCCTGTTACGAAGCAAGCAATATCTGCCAGGCTCATTAGTTGCCAGGTCATCCAACACATTATGAACCCCCGTGTCTTGAGTTGAATGGCATCCCATGGCGTGACAATTCATGTCTGCATCTGCCCGGCCATACGTCCAGGAGCTGCAAGGCAAGCTCACATCGCGCCTGGCGGACGATGTGATGCGCACCGAGGAGCTCTCCGCAGCCACCGCCAAGCTTGCTGCCGCCGAGGCCAATCTCGCGGAGCAGACCGCGGCGGTGGCAGCGGCAGGGGAGGCAGCGTTGGAGGCAGCGGCAGCGGCAGCGGCGGGGGCAGCGATGGAGGCAGCAGCGGCGGAGGCAGCGGCGGAGGCAGCGGCGGAGGCGGAGGCAGCGACGATGGCGGAAGCGTCTCCCATCGCTGCCGCCGTCGCCGCCGTCGCGGAGGCGGAAGCGCGCGCGACCGAGGCGGAAGCTCGCGCCACGGCAGCGGAAGCCAACGCAAGTTCCATCACCGCCGCCGCCTCGGCTGCCGGCTCTGTCTCATCCAATGGCGCCGACGCGGAGGCAGAGCTTCAGCGCGTGAACGCCGAGCTCGACGCCGCGCGCTCAGAGCTCGAGGCGGCGCGCTCCGAGGCGGCGCGCGTCAACAAGGGCATGCGCGAGTGGAAGGCAGGGGCTTACGTGCACTCGTGCACTCGTCCACTTTTCGGCTTAGAGGAGAGGATAGAGATGCTTCCGCGTGTGCGAGGAGGCTTTCGCCCTGCCCCCCGTGCCCACTTTCTGCTTAACCACAGCGCTTTTGTCACTGAAACCACCCAATGCATCTCACAAAGTGCTTACGTTGAGCTGAGAGTGCAGGAGTGTAAGCCCCCGGTGGAAGGAGGAGCAGTCCGCCGCCGTGGCCAAGTGGAGCGAGGAGGCCAGTGCCCGCGCCGCCGCCGCAGAAACCCGCGCGGAGGAAGGTATTGCTGACGCCACCGCCGCCGCCGCCGCAGCCACCGATAGAGCCACGACCGCGGAGGCCGAAGCGGCCTCCGCCCGCGCCGACGCCGACGATGCTGCCTCGGCACTTGGCGCAGCCACAGCCAATGCCGCCGCCGCTGCCGAGGTGGGGTGGTGCGAGTTGGGACCCATCGAAACCCATGTTGAAGCACCTGCCCTCAGCGCTTTAAACTAAATTATCCCTCACTACTTCACTTTTAACTTTGTGGTCTCAATTTCAACGTTTGAAACTAAATTATGATTAACTGCTTCCAATTTGTGGTTTTGTTGTCAACTATCGTCGCTACACCGAGGCGGCAGCGGAGTCTGCAGAGCGCCTCGCCTCCGCCCCCGACGTCGCCGCCCTCGTCGCTGAGAACCGCGAGCTCGTCGCAGAGGCGGAGCACCGCGCGTCCGAGCAAGAGAGCCTGGAGATAGTAGGGCCTGTCAGATAATGCTCGCCACGTCATGTGATTCCATTTGACTCAGAAACAAGGGTCTTCAATGTGGAGGATGGACGTAGCAGGGAATATCTGTCAGGCCCTAGGAGATGACCGCGACGGAGCTGCGCGCGCGCGCTGAAGCTGCGGAGTCGGCCGCCGAGGACTCGCCGCACCTTCGCGCCGAGAACTACGACCTCGCTGTGAAGCACCGCAGCGGCCTCCGCCGCCTGCATACTGAGCTGGCTGCCCGCCGTCAACTAGAAGAGCGCGTGGAAGGGTACGAGCATGCCACGCGGTGGGGGCTGGCGGATATAGTTCGCCACGTTATGCGATACCCGTTAATGCCCTGTATGCTCGATATGACGCCCATGAATGCCCCTCGATTCCAGTCGATTGCTCGCGGTCATGCCCGCATTTTCAAACTCTCGTTACTAGATTCAATTGGCGAGCAACATGTGCCAGGCCCTACCACTCGGCGGCTGGAGGCAACGGTGGGAGCGCTGGAAGGGGCGCTTAGGGAGGCACAGGAGATGTGCGCGGTGGCTAGGGCGGCGACGCATGCGGCCGCGGCGGACCGAGCGGCGGTATGGTCAATTCACCTGACGCGATACCACTGATATGATCTTTTGACCATTCTCGCCACGTCAGTATGGTCATTCCACCAACATAAGTCAGTAATATGGTCGTTTTACCATACTCGCCACGTCAGTATGGTCATTCCACCAACATAAGACGGTAACATGGTCGTTTGACCACACTCGGCGGCGGCGGCGGCCACCGCCGCGGTGACGCCGCGGAGGGGGAGTGCAGGAAGCACGCCACGACGGGGGAGCGTCGGCAGCGGCGGTCAAGCCAGCCCCAGCTCTGGTTGGCCCAGTTACGATGGCGGCTCATCACGCGCGACGCCGGTGGCGCAGAGCGACGATGGCAGGGGCTTACACTCGTCCGCTGTTCAGCTCAACGTAAGCGCTTTCTGTTGGATAGGGGGTGCACCCAGGGGTTGTTTGGGGGGTGTTTTGGAGGTGTTCGGGGGTATTATGGGGTGTCTAGGGTGTATTTTGTGTCAGGAACGGCTCAGGTAGAGCCGAAAAGTGGACGAGTGTCAGCCCCTGGATGATGGCCGCTCATCGCCGTTCGGCCTTCGGACAGCCTTTGGAAGCCCCGTCCCTGGGACCCCCGCCACCGACGACGGCGGCGACGGCGTCGGCGGCAGCGGCAGCGTCGGCGACTGGGGATGTCCGTCGCTGTCGGAGCAGGAGACGGCGGCGGCGGCTGCTGCGGCTACGGAGGCTGCGACGTCGACGCTGTCAGAGGCGGTTGCGGACGCGGAGCGCGCAGCGAGCACCGCCAGGCAGGGGGGGTTATTGAGAACGCCTCAACTGACGTTGGATCGACGATAAATCGATATCGGGACATGTGTGAATGCTTAATGGTCTGCCAGCCACCACGAACCGTTTCTGCGCGTCGGTGTCAGCAATTCATCCTGAAGGTGAGTCATGCTCCGATCACCTGTCCAGACGTTGTTCTCAATTCCCTCCTGCCAGGGAGGAAACGGCTCAGGCCAAGGTGGCGGCCGCGGCGGCGCGACAGGAGGCGGACGCGCTGCGCGCCACGGCGGAGCAGCGCCGCGCGGACCTGGCCGTGCTGCGCGACGAGGCAGGCCGGTGCAGCTTGAAACCCGCGTTCAAAGCGCCCGCGCCTGCGCCCGCGCCCACTTCCAGAGCTTGACGAAAAGTTACGATGAACTGCTTTCAAGTATTGCTTTCAATTTCAATTTGCGGCACTACGACGAGTGCACCACGCTGCGGTGGCGCGTGCTGGAGCTCGAGGAGGACGCGCGCATCTCGCCCAGCCCAAGGTTGGGACCGGGTTGATATTGCTCTCTCCACGTCATCGACCACCGACACGCATGTTGAACCCTCGTTCCTTGAGCTGAGTGGCATCCTATGACGTGGCAAGCAATATGTGCCAATCCCATCGCCCGCCACGTCCTCGACCCCCGACATGCACATTGAACCCACGTTCCCTGGGTTGAGTGGCATCCTATGACTTGGCGAGCGATATCTGTCAGGCCGTAGGCTCGCCACGTCATCGACACGCATGTAGGACCCTCGTTCCTTGCGTAAACTTGCATCCTATGACGGGGCGAGCGGTATCTGGGTGGCCCTAGCCCGCGGCACGGGGGCCCGCCGCCGCGGCCGCCGCCCAGCCCCTTCAGCAGCAAAGAGAACTTCTGGGCCAGCCGTCTGGGCGACGAGGACTTCGGGGCGGAGGGCTTCAGCAAACTCGGGGCCGGGAGCGGGGGCGAAGGAGACGGGTCCGAGGACGGGTCCGAGGTTCCCGACTTCCTGACCCCCAACGGTAGGGAGGTGCAGGTTGACACCCGACTTTCGTTGGTGCACGAGAAACTGATGCTCCTGGTGCAGGCATTGTATTGCGCGGCCCCGGCCCCGGCCCCGGCCCCGGCATCGGCACCGACCCGACCCTGGCGTACTCACCTGCCTGCTCCTCAGGCGCACACCCAAGGTTGTCCCCCGGTGGACCATGCTTACCTTCAGCGCTTGAAGCCAAAATGCAACGAATCGCTTTCAGACTTCGCTTTCAGTTTCAGCTTGCGCCCCTCCACGACGGCACCGCCGCCAACACCCCCAACCCCAGCCCCCCGGCTTCACCCCTGTCGCTGTCCAAGTCTCCCCTGCGTGGGGTGATGGAGTCAGGGTCCGCGGTGGCGGGGCTGGTGCTGGGGCCGGCTGCGATGCCGCCGGTCACGGCAGGGCCTTTGGCGGATGATGCTCGCCACGTCATCCAACGCGCTTCGAGCCCTCGCCTCCTGAATTAAATGGCACCCCACAACGTAGCGAGCATTATTCGCCAGGCCCACGTCATCAAACGCATTTTGAACCCTCGTCTCTAGCGGCAAATGGCACCCTGTGACGTGGCGAGCAATATCTGCCAGGCCCTAGGTGACGGCGTCGGATGGGTTTGCGGGAGGCAGCGGGTTCCTGTCGGCGGCGGCGGAGGCGCTGGCGCTGACGCCGCCGTGCTCCGATAACCTCAAGGATCCCCGGAATAACCCCAGGGCGGGGTTGGACGCGGCGGTGGCGGCAGGGACTTACACTCGTCCACTTTTCAGCTCAACCTGAGCCGTTTTTTACTCAAAATACACCCTACACACCCCCTGATACCCCCTCGTACCTCTAAACACCCCCTACACACCCCATGAACAACCGCTGAACAAACCCACAGTTACCCCGCATCTAACAGAAAGCGCTTACGTTGAGCCGAAAATTGGACGAGCGGAAGCCCCTGGGTGGGGGCGGCGGCGAAAATGTTGACCCCCCGGATGGGCGCACGGTCGGGGGGGGCGACAGAAGTGTTGACTCCCCTTTCGGCGGAAGAACTCCTGACTCCCGGAATGAGCAGACAGTCGGGCGAATCGACGGCGTTGGCATTTGCGAGGTCTACGGCATCGAACAATGACGAGGAGCAGGAAGCAGGGGCAGAGGAGGAGGAGGAGGAGGCCGAGGGGGACGGTGATGCGGTGCCACCGCGCAGTTTCCGCGGGGTGGCGTCAGTGGCGCTGATCGCAGCGTCCATCCGCGCTAAGACGGACACGCTGCTCGCGGCGTCCACCAGCCGGTCATCTGGAGGATCCAGAACACCCCAAGATGGAGGGGTGGTGCAGGTTGATCCTGCCCAGATTGACCCCGTCCACGCCGTGCTTGGTGTCAGTGTTTAAAGCTAAATCATGATGAACCGCTTTCACACTTCACTTTCAATTTCAACTCCCGGCCCTACCACTGGGAGCGGGGACCTCGGGAACCCCCGCGTGGACCACGGCGTGGACCTATGGCTCGGGAACATCGGGGTGGACCGACGGGGTGTATGGGTCAGGGTCGACGTCGAGGTCGTGGGAGACAACGATGCCGCTGCCGGCGTCGCAGGATGGATCCCCGTCGCTGGGATCTGTGGGCTCAACTCCCCCACCGCAGAACTTGGCGGCGGCGGCAGCGTGGGCGGCGGGGCCGGGGGCAGGGGCTTACACTCGTCCACTTTTCGGCTCAACTTAAGCGCATTATGTGGGATAGGGGTGCATTTAGGGGTTGTTCAGGGGTTATGTAGGAGGTGTCAGGGGGTATTAAGGAGTATCAGGGGGTGTTCAGGGTGTATTTTGTGTCAGAAACGGCTCAAAGTTGAGCTGAGAAGTGGACGAGTGTAAGCCCCTGGGCTGAGGCAGGGGTATCGCAGTCGAAGCCGGCGGTGGGCATGTTTGGGGATGTTGCCAACGTGGCTTTCGCTGCGTTGGGGATGTCAGAGGCGGCGGAGGGCGCGGAGGCTGCGGCGGGCAAGGAAGCGGGGGCGGGGGCGGTGCAAGCGGAAACGCCCGGAAGCGGAGGTGGAAGCGTGGGGAAGCCGCCGCTAGCTCGCATGGCGTCGGACCTGTTGGAGACGGAAACCTGGCTGGACCAGGCAAGGGAGTCATTGACAACGAGCACCCGACCGACGCTGAATGACTTGGATATCCTCCCCCTCCTCCTGCGTGTCCGTATGCGCATTGACCCTCCAGGCAAAGTATGCTCCGACCTCGGTCGAATGCTCGTTCTCAATGACCCTGCCTCCTCTACGCGTCTATATGAGCATTCATCCTCCAGTTCTATCATGCTCTGATCTCAGTCGAGCGCTGGTTATCAATGACCCTGCTGCGAGGCCATCGCCGCGACGGACGGCATCCGCGGCGAGAACGACGAGCTGCGGCAGCGCCTAGGCGAACTGTCCGCGGTGGCGGCGGCGGCGGAGGAGGCGGCTGTGGATGCTGAGAGCGAGCGCGAGCGCGCGCAGGCGGCGCTTGCGGCGATGTCCGAGGAGCTGCAAGCGCAGCGTGAAGCCGTTGCCGCCAGTGCAGCCGCCGCGGAGGCTGGCGTCTCGGAGCGCGATGAGGCACTGGCTACCGTGACAGCGGAGGTGACGCGACTCAAGGAGGTCGGGCCTGGCAGACATCGCTCCCACGTCATAGTATGCCGTTCAAGGGGTTCAACATGCGTTGGATCTTGGATGCCATTGAACTCAAGAGGCGAGGGTTCAACATGCCTGTCGATGACGTGGCGGGCGACATATACCAGGCTCTACTCAGAGGCGCACGCTGTGGCGAGGGAGGCTGCGGAGCGGGGCGCAGCCTCGGAGGAGGAAGTGGCGGCGCTGTGTTCCCGGTTGGAATCGGTAGAGCCAGGTGTACGTTGCGCGCCACGTCATTGGTTGCCGTTTAATTGAAGAGACGAGGGTTCAAAGTGCGATGAATGACGTGGCATGCAATATCCGCCAGGCCCTAGTAGTCGGAGCGGGAGGCAGGCGGGCGACTCGCGGATGACGCCGCCACTGCGCGTACAGAGGCCGATGCTGCCGCCGTTGCTACAGTCCTGGCCGAGCTGCGCGCCACGGCGGCCGAAGCCCGCTCGGACGCCGCCGAGACCGCCGCTGTGGAATCCGAGGCGGCGGCAGCGGCGGCGCAGGGGTGGCTCGCCGACGTGGAGGATAACGCGCAGCACGTAGCCGCGCTGTTGGTAGGGACTGGCGGAAAATGCTCGAAATGTCCTTCTACGCAGTTTAAACCCTCGTATACCCCGTTTCTGTAGTACAAAAACATCCTTGAATGCTGTTGAGGATTTTCTGTCAGGCCCTAGCTGTTGGTGGAGCGAGACGAGGCGCTGGCCGTCGCCACGGCGGAGGTGGAGCGCCTCACAGCGGTATGGTCCTCGTTCTTTTAGTTATGTGACATCCTGTGACGTGGCGAGCAATATATGTCAAGCCCTGTGGGCCCGCCACATTTCATACATGCACATTGAACCGTCGTTTCTTGAGTTACATGGCATCCTGTGATATGGCGAGAAATATCTGCCAGGCCCTGTGCTCGCCACGTCATCGACACGCTTGCGACCCCTTGTCATTTGTATTACATGGCATCCTATGACGAGGCTTCAATATCTGCCGGGCACTACACAGCGGCGCACGCTGTAACGTGTGAAGCCGCTGATGCGTTGGCCGCCGCTGCCACCTCAGAAGTGACGCGCCTCACGGCGTTGCACGCGTCAGTTCGCGAGACTGCCGCGGCGTCTGACGCATCGCTGGCTTCCGCCACAGCGGAAGTCACGCGCCTCACAGCGCTACACGCGTCAGCTCGCGACGCTGCGGCAGCGTCTGACGCCCTCGCGGAGGAGGAGGCGGGGCGCACAAGCGTGATGTTGGCAGAGCGGGAGGAGGCGCTGGCGAGTGCCACAGCGGAGGTGACGCGCGTCACAGCGCTACACGCGTCAGCTCGTGATGCTGCACATGCGTCTGACGCCGTCATGACAGGGGACGCGAGGTGGGGGGGGGGGTGAGAGCAACGTCTCGGCTAATGTTGCATCTCCTTCTCCTCCACCGTGCGCGTTTATGCGCACTCACACTGAAGGTAAGCCGTGCTCCGATCACGGTCGAGTGCTTGCTCTCAATGACCCTCCTGTGAGGCGCACGAGCGCGCTGTTGGCGGAGCGAGACTCTGCGCTGGCTGCCGCTACAGCAGAGGTTGGGCGGTGCAGGTTGAATCCCGTGTGAATGCGCCTGGTTCCAGCGCTTGAAACTAAAATACGGTGCACTTCCATTGATTTTTGCTTTCAATTTTTCACTTGCGCCCTACACAAAGATGTCACGCCTCACAGAGGCGCACGGTATAGAACACGAGGCTGCGGCGGCGGAGGTATCGCGCCTGACGGAGGCCAACGCTTTAGCCAGTGAGTCGAGGGCGGTGGCCGACGCCGCTCTTGAAGATGACACGGGGCGAATGAGCGCGCTGTTGACGGTAGGGCCTTAAAAGTATTGCTCGCCACGTCATGGGGTGCCATTCAACTCAAGAAAGTGGGTTTAAGATGCGTTGGATGACGCGGCGAGCAATGTTTGTCGGGCACTGGTTGACGGAGCGGGACGCGGCGCTGGCAACCGCCACAGCGGAGGTGTCGCGCCTCACAGAGGCGCACGGTGTAGCGCTTGAGGTCTTGACGGTTGAGGTGTCACGGCTCACGGAGGCCAACGTTCTAGCTCGTGAGTCTGCGGCGGCGGCTGACGCCGTCATGCAAGAGGACGCGATGCGCTCGGCAGTTCTATTGACGGTAAGGCCTGACGGATATGGATCGCCACGTTATCCAAGCGACGATACCACCGCCGCCCCCGCCGCCGCCGCCACCGCCGCCGCCAATGCCTCCGCCACCGCCGTTGCCACAGCACCGACCCTATCTCTCGTTCCTTGAGTTGAATGGCATCCTACGACGTGGCGAGCATTATCTACGAGGCCCTCGCTGACGGAGCGTGATGAGGCGCTGACTATAGCCACGGCGGAGGTGACACGACTGACGGAGGAGCACGCTTCGGCGAAGGACACTGCGGCGGCGGAGGTGTCGCGACTGACGGAGGCGAACGCCTTGGCCTGTGAGTCTGCAGGGACGTCATCAGCCGTCATGCAAGAGGACGCGAGGCGCGCGGCAGCTCTGTTGATGGAGCGAGACGCAGAGCTGGCGACTGCAACAGTGGAGGTGTCGCGACTCACGGTAGGGCGGTGCAGGTTGTCCCCTGGTTGACCCCGGCTTGACCGCGTCTGGTTTCATCAGTTCAATCTGACGTTTGATGAGGCGCTTTCAAACTTTGCTTTCGATTCCAACGTGCGTCGCTACATCACGGAGGCGCACGGCTTGGCGAGGGAGGCTGCGGCTGTGTTCGACGCCGCCACCTCAGCGGAGGTCACGCGGCTGACAGCAGCGCACGCTATGGCTCGGGAGGCTGTGGTGGCAGCGGAGGTGGAGACGGCGGCGGCGGAGGCCAAGGTGGGCTCGGCGGAGGCGGAGGCGGCGGGACAGGCGGAGGAGGCTAGCAAAGCCCGGGGGCGCGTGCGGGAGCTTATGGCCGGGAGGCACGCACTAGAGGTAGGGGCTTGCACTCGTCCAATTTTCAGCTCAACCTGAGCCGTTTTGATCACTGAAACCACGAAATGTACACCATAAAAACTGCTCATGTCAAGCCGAGAAGTGGACGAGTATAAGTCCCTGGCTGCAGGCCGCGGCAGCGGAGTCGTCCGCGGCCCGCGCCGCCGCCGAGTGTGCCGCCGCCGCCGCCCGTGCCGACGCCGCCGAGGTGGGGCCGCTCACAACGTCCCTCGTAGCGTACCGTGTGCCAGTGTACCAGACACAGCTCGGAGGCGGCGTCGGAGGCGAAGGCGCTCACTACTGCCCTCGTGGTGTACCGGTGCACCAGTGTACCTGACTGTTTACTTATTTCGTAAGAGGCCCTGTGATGAGGCACGCTCTGAAGCGCGTTCTTCCTCCGCCGCCGCTGCAGCTGCAGAGGAGGCCCGTTGGCGCGCGGAGACCGCCACTGCGGACTTGGCGGTAGGGCCTGGTGGATAATGCCTGCCACGTCACTTTTCACATTTTGGTCTCTCGTTTCTTGTGTGAATTGGAATTACATGACATGGCAAGCATCATTTGTCAGGCTCTACATGGCGGAAGCCTCCGCCTCCGATGCCGCCGCCGGGTACTTGTCCATACAAGAGCTCAACGCCGCTGCCGCCGAGGTAGGGCGGTGCAGATTGACGGTATCACAACCCGAATTGAAAGCGCGCCTGCTTTCAGCGCTTGAAACTAAAGTGTGATGATCTGCTATCAAACGTTGCTTTCAATTGCAACGTGCGCCGCTACGCCGAGGCGGAGGCCACCTGCTCCTCCTCCCCCACCTCCGCCTCCACCTCTACTCGCCCGCCTCCGCTCAGCTTCGGACCCTCGGACACCGAGGCAGGGGCACGTGAACAGTGCTCGCCACTGTTCCTCCTCCTCCTCCTTGTCCTCCACCTCCTCCTGCTCCTTCTTATCCTCCTCATCCTCCTCCTCCTCCGCCGCCACCGCCTCCTCCTCCTCCTTCCTCCTCCTCTTCCTCCGTCGCCCACCATTTTTGCAATCCTGGTTTCTTGGGTCGAACGCCATCCTATGACGTGCCGAGCCCATCATTTACCTGGCCCTAGACCCTCGTCTCTTGAGGTGAACGCCATCCTATGACGCGATGAACCCTAATCCCGAAGCTCATCATGTACCTGACACTAGAAGGAGGATGCCACGACCAGCACCACCCCGCGGTACCTGCCGCCCCCGCCCGCCTCCTGGCTGCCCGTCGTGCCATTGGCTGTCAGGACCAACACCGCCGCCCCAGCCAATCACGGTGCGGTACTCGCGGCGCCCAAACAGGAGGTGGCGTTGGCTTCACCCCGGGGCGGCAGCAAGTTCGCCGCGGCGCTGTCGGCGTACACGGAGAGGTTGAGAGATGACGTGGCGCGTGCAGAGTCGGAGGTAGCGGTAAGGCCTGATAGATGATGCCTGCTCCGTTAACCTCCACACTGTAGATCCTCGTCCCTTGAGTATAATGGAACCACATGACGCGGCGAGCACTATCCATCAGGCCCTAGGTAGCGGCTCACCGGCAGCACGCCGAGCGCATGCAGCGGGAGATTGAAACGCTGGGGAGTGATATTCCATCCGCCAGGCAGGGGGGGTGTCGAGAACAAGCGTTGCTGAATCGACGAACCGAGTCCGTGCGTCTATATGAGCATCTCCTCTGCATATAAGTCATGCTCCTTTTTCGATTCAAGTGCTTGCTATCTATGACCCTCTTACCAGGGCCTGGCGGCAGCAGCAGCAGCAGCGGCATAGTGCACCGGTTCACCAAGAGCAGCCGCAGCATAGTGCCACGCCAAATCCCGGTAAAAGCCGGCTGTCAGTGTCGATGGCGGAGTGGAGGGCCGGGACGGACGCCGCCGGGACGCAGGCTGCTGGGGGGGTGGAGGCCGCCGGGGCTGAAGCCGCCGGGACGGAGGCGATTGATGATGCGACCTTTGCCAACACGGCTGTCAACGCCAATCCTGCCGCCGCCGCTCTGATCCGCCAGGGCTCAGGCGGCAAGGCCGACACAAAGGTAGGGCGGTGCAGCTTGACCCCAGCTTGACCCCAGCTTGACCCCAGCTTGACTCCAGCTTGACCCCGGCTTGACCTCAGCTTGACCGCAGTTTTACTCCAGCTTGACCCCAGGCTGATATCGGTTGACCCCAGCTTGACCCCGAGATGGCTGCTCTCAATGTCAGCGCTTGAAGCCAAAATATGATGAACTGCTTCCAAGTTCTGCTTTCTATTTAAACTGGTGCCGCTACACCAAGGCGGCGTATTACAAGACCATCGCCAAGAAGTGTTACCAGCGGATGAAAGCGCAGAAGGAGTCGTACGAGCTGCAGATCGCGGGGCTGCGCCAGCAGGTGGTAGGGAGGGACTACTGCATAGTTTACCTGTACACAGTACGAGTGCACTCTTTAAATAATGTTCCGTACCAACCCATCAACCTGGAAAACAGGCGTGTTTTGGAAGCGTTCCTACGCTACAATCGCCCAAAATTGGACAAAGCCGCCCAAATAGCCGAAAGTCGCCTCGCACAGAGCCCGGAATCTCCGGAACATCTAGGGTGCGTACCTGGCTCTGAACATGATTTAAAGAGTGCACTCGTACGAGTACCCTCCTGTTCGTCTAATGTACCCGTACACCATGGACCTCCCCTCCTCCTCCGCACCATCCTCCTCCTCGTAGAGTATCCGTACCGATTGACCTTACGGCACTTTTCGTAGGACTATTTTGGTGATTTTACCAAACCTTTAGGGTTCAAGTTTTCGTGTTTAGGGTTTCAATATAGCTGAGAATCCGTGGTGTTGGGTGTCGCACGAAAACTTTTATCCAGGCTTCGCTAGACTCCCCCCGCCTCCACAACTTTGGTGGCGGCAGTGTCGAGTCATAAACCGTGTCTTTCTAAATTCAGATTTTACATTTTCCATTTTGGGGGGGATTTGGAGTCGATTTTAGAATGTTTACTTGTCCGTGCGGGCATCTCGGGGGTGTCAAATTCACTTGTGAATTTAGAAAAACACGGTTTACAACCCGTCAGAGGCGTCACCAAAGTTGTGGAGGCAGGGGGAGTCAAGCGGGTCCCCGATAAAAGTTTACGCGCGGCACCCCGAACGCTGATTTTCAGTGACAGATTGAAACCCTAAACCCTAAAACCCTGAAACCTAACCTTTCTTATTTCTGACTGGCCACTGTTGAGTGAAAGTTGCCGTAGACCTGCTCCTCCTCATCATAGACTACCCGTACACATTGACCTCCTCCTCCTCCTCCCTATATTGTACTGGTAAACCGTGACCTCGTCATACCCTGCACTGGTATGGCTATATGATTCGCCGAGCATGATTTACTTGGCCCTAGCATCTGGACCTGACGGCCGTCAACGGGTCGATCAACGACATGTCCTTTGCCTCCACCGTCTGCCCGCAGAGTCCGTTTCGCGTAGGGCCGGGGACTGGGAGGGCGCCGGGGACAGCAGGGTCGGCGGGCATGGCGGGGACGGTGGGTTCGACGGGGATGGTGGGGACGGTGGGGATGCGTGGGATGGGTGAAACAGTCAGGGTAGGTGCGGGGGGGGCGGCGGGGGGGACTGGGGCTACGAGCCGGGGCAGGAGCTACACGCCGGGACATGGGATGGGGCCTGGGCAGGGGACGGGGCAGGGGAACGGGAATGGGCACGGCCAGGGGCACGGCCAGGCGCTTCATATCCCCTCATCTCCCGACGTAGACGACACCAGTCTGATCATGGACGTGAGCGAGGACGTGATGTGATGATAGGACCAGAGAGAGTGTGAGAGCGAGACGCTTTGGCGCATGTAAGAAGGAACCAGGCTGTCGCCATAGCCCCCGCGAGGTAGAGTGAGAGAGAAACAGACGCTTCTGCGTGTATCGTGTATTTGAGGACTGAGGAAGCACCAGGCTTTCGCCATAGTAGGATGACGCGGTAATAGAACCACGTTGCGGACTTAGAAGCACTGTGAACATAATTCCAGTTCCCAAAGCTGCCCGCTCGTCCCGCGCGTCGTAGTCTTGCGTCGCGTTGGGATTACCGATGTGGAAAGAATCGAGAATTTGAATTAAAAATGTGGAGTCAACTAGCTCTATTTAAAGAGTCATAGTTCCCGTCATGTCAGGTTGTCTTACGACTCGAAGGAACGCCTGGACACTCGGTGATCCCTGACAAATCATGCAAAAGTCGAGACTCAACGAACGTCAACACGTTCAGCGGGCTTTGCTAGAATAGAAGAGAGCGGATTTTAATCAGCGTAACATTTACAAGAGGGCGACGCCGTTGATGGCCTCGACGGCGAGGAGGGAGGCGATGCCGATCATGGCGGCGCGCCCGTTCAGCAGCTCTTTGTCCTTCGTCAGCGGGCCCGCGTTCGGCGCCTCCAGGTAGGGGGCACCGCAAGATTACACATGCGAGTAAGGCAGGTGTACATGGCATTTCTGTCCACGTGGCACGATTTCGCCAGCATCGCTGTGGAGGTGAGGGAAGAGGAGCAGGAGGAGGACAAGGAGGCTTGAGCAGGAGGATGGGGTGGAGTGGAGGAGAATTGTGCATCAGGCCTCACCTCCATGTTGGCCATGTAGGTGATGACGGAGCCGCCGATGATGAGGCCGGCGGTGGCGAGGACGGCCACGGGCTCGCACGCCAGCTGCTCGCTCACCATCTTGCCCTTGGAGATCTCGCCACCCGCGGCGGCCACGAAGGCCAGCATCGCCAGGCGGCCTTCACATAGGGACCGACGCGAGCTTCGAAATGTTCAGAGAGAGGTTCATTGTCAGCCCAAAACGCACGAGTTGAGCAGAAACGGAAGCTCAACTAAGGATGCCCAGCCGAAGATGCTCAAGTGAAAAGAGACAGGTGTCAGAGTGTTCAGGTCCCCTGGTTCCATGAAAGGAGTGTGAACTAGGGGGAGGCCGTACCGTTCATGAGCTCGGGGCCGGAGCCCACGAAGTTGGAGCCGCCGGGGGCGGAGAACGCGAAGACCTGGAAGCAGGGTCGCACGTGGTGATTCGTTTTCAGCTCAAATTACGCATCTTGGAGGTACCTCGCGATTCGAAGGGAAAAGTTGAGGTACCTCGAAGCGTCGGAAGGGAAAACTTGAATGGAAGATTTCAGAAGGTTTTAGAGAACGGCACGAAACCACAGCGCCACAGCTGGCGAGTAGCCTAAAGCGGGGACGCGGACGATGCGTCGGGCCTGACGCGGTGTGCCTGCTTCGGAACGACTTACGCGAGGAACGAGTGCCTCAGGGAATGAGGGAGAGGAAACCGAGAACAGGAATAGTCTTTTCGCAGAAACTTGAATGGTGTTGTGAGCAGACACATAGGCAGCGTGGCGCTCACGGCTGGCATATGGGCTGGAAAGGGAGAATGGGGAAGGGGGCGGGGCGGGGTCCGGGACGGAGGCAGCCCTGCCTGGTCGACGGTGAAGCTGGTGATCTTCTTGGGGGCCGGGGGCGGCGCCGGGGTAGGCGGGGTCTCGGGGGTCGGGGGAGTCTCGGGGGTCTCGGCGCGAACCACCACAGCCTTGCGGGCGGACTTGCGCGTGGCCTTGGCGGTGACCTTGGCGGCGACGGGTGCGCGGCAGGTGATGGAGAAGGCGGACATGTTGTTAGTAGAGGTTGGAGGTAGGAGAAGCGTGTCGGTGGCGTGAAGAGTGGCGCGCGATACCAACCTGTAACGCCACTTGGCAGGCGCGTTTATGCTTCCGCGACGTGGCTTTTCGGGCAAGCTGCAAAATTGTCGGAAATTAGACCGTCATTTCTTGAGTTAAATGCCATCCAGGGAGCCGTTACGTGGCGCACAGCCGTTACGTGGCGCGTAGCGTAGTGATGACGTGGCTTCTGCAGTTCTGATTTGCGGTTTTGGATATGATGTAAAACGGAGGAGGAGGTTCCGCGGCTGCCGTTGGTGGTGGTATCGTGCGAACCTTCGCGGGCACGCACAGTTGAGCGCGACGCGAACCGCGAGCCTTCGACCCCAACCAGCCCGCCCTGATCCACAAGCGATCACTAACGTTGCTAGCATCGATCGCTCGACCGCCTGCAGACAGCTGTGGTAGGACCTGTCAGATGTTGCCCGCCGCCCCCGAGCGAGCGACAGCGCCCCCGAGCTCGCAGGAGCGCTGTCCCGCCGCAACATCCCCCGCGCCATCGCCAGCGACACTGATGTAGAACCCTCTCGAGTCAAACAGCATCCTATGACGTGGCGAGCAGTATCTGCCAGGCCCTCCCTGACGAAGATGAGCACCATGTCGGCGCTCGCGAGTGTTTCCTCATCTTTTGCGTCCAGTGGTGCGCGTAACCTCGCTGGCAAGGCGCGGGCGGTCAGCGCACCCGCCGCGAGGGGGCGTCTTCAGGTGGCGGCGGGCTCAAAGGGCAAGGGCGGTGGAAAGCGCGGCGGACAACAGAACAGAATGGGGGTGGGGCCTGGCGGACATTGGATGCCCCCCACGTCTCATCCAACGCGCTCTGAAACCCTGTCTCTTAGGTCAAAGGGCACCCTATGCCGTGGTGCCAGGCCCAACGCACGCTGACCCCCCGACTCTTCAGTTATATGGCACCCTATGACGTGGCGAGCGACATCCCTGGCGGACATTGCCCCCAACGTCGTCCAACGCACTCTGAACCCTCGTCTCTTAGGTCAAAGGGCACCCTATGACTCATGACCAGGCGAGCCATATCCGCCAGGCCCACCACGTTGTCCAACGCACTCTGCACCCTCGTCTCTTCAGTCAAGTGGCACCCTATGACGAGGCTAGCGATATCCCCTAGGCCCACCACGCCATCCAACGCACTATGAACCCTCGTCTCTTGAGTGCAACGGCACCCTATGAAGTGGCGAGCAACACCCGCCGTCCAACGCACTCTGAACCCTCGCCTCTTAGGTCACAGGGCACCCTATGACGCTCTGAACCCTTTTCGCTTGAGTCAAATGGCACCCTGTCACGTGACGAGCAACACCCGCCCGGCCCAACCGCACTCTGAACCCTCGTCTCTTGAGTCAAATGGCATCCTATGACGTGGCCAGCAACACCCGCCAGGCCCAACGCACTCTGAATCCTCGTCTCTTGAGTCAAATGGCACCCTATGACGTGGCGAGCAACACCCGGCATTCCTCCCTGTCATCCAACGCGCTTTGAACCCTCGTCTCTTGAGTCAAATGGCACCCTATGACGTGGCGAGCAACATCCGCCCGGCCCTACCCCGGGAACCAGCCCGACATGGAGCAGTACATGCCCCCCGTGGATCCCGACAACGAGCAGTTCGTTATCTATGTCCGCTCCAAGGTAGGGCGGTGCAGGTTGACTCTAGGTTGACCCTAGTGCCTAGTCTTTGGGTAAGTAACTTCAAGTAAGCTGGAGTTTGGTGACTTGGCCAGATGGCAAATGACCTTTGGTCAAATTCACCGAGCGCCTACTTACTACAGGTAGTACGAGATACTACAGGTAGTATGCTTTACAGACTAGGTGCTAGGTTGACCCCAGGTTGCGCCTGGGTTGTCCTCGCTTGGTTTCAGTGCTCGAAACTAAACTGTGATGAACCGCTTTCAAGCTTTGCTTTCAATTTCAACTTGCGCCTCTACACGAAGAAGGGGTTCAAGGCGTGGTATCCCCTCAACGTTGTCACCGGCGGGTCCACGGCCAACACTCTCGTGAAGGTAGGGACTGGCGGATACCCCTTGCTACGCCATGCAATGAACGCGGAAATCTCGTCTCTTGAGTTGAACGGCACACTTTGACGCGGCGAGCAATATCCGCCAGGCCCTGTCATCCAATGCACTTTGGATCCTGGTCTCTTGGATTAAATGTCACCCTATAACATGGCGAGCAATATCCGCCGGGCCCTGTCATCCAACGCACTTTGAACCCTCGTCTCTTGAGTTAAATGTCACGTATGAAGTGGCAAGCAATATCCGCCAGGCCCTGTCGGCCAACGCACCTGTAGCCCTCGTCTCTTGGGTTGAATGGCACCATATGACGTGGCGAGCAATTTCCGCCAGGCTCTATGCGAAGGGCCTCGAAAACAACCTGTCTCAGGAGCTGGCGCTCAAGTCTCTCACCAACAACATCGGGCAAGCCATCTACAAGGTAGGGCGGCGCAGGTTGAAACCCGTGTCTGCAAGCAGGAATAAGACGTCGTTGGCGTGTATGACTTATTGCCCACGTGTGATGCTATGTGATCTTACCAGGTGCTGTGACAAAGTGCGTGAAACCACTTAGACACTTAGCAACAAGTAGTACTAAGTCGTCCAAATGGAGCGTTCTGATTGGTCGAGCGGGATGACTTAGCACTCAGTCTCTCAAAGTGTCTTAAGTGGTTTCACGCACTTTGTCATACTCTATTGAACGCGCCTGGTTTCAGCGCTTGCAAGTGAAATGTGATGAGCTTCAAACCTTGCTTTCAATCTGAACTTGCGGCGCTGCAACAAGGACATCATCCAACTGGAGGAGATGTGCCGCAAAATGCCGATGCTAAAGGGTGCTAAGGAGCTTGAATACGGCTTCATGGTCCTCGACAAGGTAGGGCGGTGCCCCCCGCCACCGCTGCCCCTGCCCCCCATCCCATCCCCTCGGCCGTACCCGCCGAACCTGCCGCGCTCGCCGACCCTGCCGATCCTACCGCCCTCGCCGCCCTCGCCTTCCCTCCCGCCGCCCGTACCACCCTTGCCCCTCCTCCTCTCCCCCCTCCCGACGCTCTTGCAGCGCCTGCCGCGCCCGTCCCCCTCCGCCGCGCACCCTGTCCCCCCGGCACCACCACCTCCTCTGCCACCTCCATAGACACTCCACCTCTGCCACCGGGAGTTTCGCCGCCGGGAGCGCTGCCGTAAGGAAACGTTTGGTTGCATGCACGGAATAGGACATCATTGGCGATGGCTTGTCGGACGTAACGCATGTGTGTATTGCTCTGCAATATTATCCACGTGGCTACTTTGCTGATAGCGCCTGGTATCAGCGCTTCAATAAAAAAACGATAACCCGCTTTCAAACCTTGCTTTCAATTTGAACTTGCGCCGCTACCACAAGCTAGACCCCTCGAGCATGTTCAAACCACCGGCCGACAAGGTGTTCGTGATTCCCAATGAGGAGGCAACGCGCATGCCCGCGCAACAGGCGGCGGAGGTAGGGCGGTGCAGGTTGAAGCGTGTTGAACCCCGTCTTGAAAGCGCCTGGTGTCAGCTCTTGAAACTAAGATGTGATCAACTGCTTTCAAGGTTTGCTTTCAGTTTCAACTTGCGCCCCTACCTTGAGAGCGTGAAGAGCGCGACTGACAAGGTGAAGGACATGTTTGGCATGAAGAAAGAGTAAGGGCGCGGGAAGCGTTGGCGTTGGACTGGTGCTGGGAGCGTGGGGGGTGTGGTGACCTCTGGGGGGGGGCTGAGCTCCAGTGGGCGGGTAACCTGCGGGGGATGGGGTGACCTCCGGGGGCCAGGAGCCGGTGGGGGGAGGTGGTGGCAGCAGTCCGGTCGGGGGTGTGGGGGGCGGTGACCTCTAG
>Ga0307489_10000590_pt1 | contig 22397 bp, 33 predicted proteins | sample SB12metaG_FD_202247 | JGI IMG/M metagenome (GOLD analysis project Ga0307489, IMG submission 202247) | Sea-ice brine microbial communities from Beaufort Sea near Barrow, Alaska, United States - SB 1.2 | ecosystem: Environmental > Aquatic > Marine > Coastal | place: USA: Alaska | collected... | reverse complement strand
CCCGAGTCAAATGGCATCCTATGCCGTGGCGGATGGTGCGCGCCACGTCAACAAACGCATTTTGAACCCTTGCTTCCTGAGTCAAATGGCATCCTATGACATGGCGGATTGTGGTCGCCACGTCATCGAACGCATTTTGAACCCTCGCTTCTTGAGTCAAATGGCATCCGATGACGTGGCGAGCACTATCCATCAAGCCCTGCCACGGATCGACTTGCCCACTGTGGCCGCGCGCGCCACCACTTTGGAAATGGCCCGCTCCAGAATCCCGCCCGCCTTCAAATAAGGTCAAACACAATCATGCTCGCCACGTCAACCCCTGACTGCTTTCTCATAGTGTACAAGTGAACCCGTCAACAGGCGCCGCATCCTCTCCACCCTGGGCTCGTGCCGGTTTTCAACTCAACACATGATGGTCTGAAGCGAGGCGAATGTCCAACTATCCATTGTTTACTCGTCCCTGATAAGGTGGGCATCGTAACTGTGACGCAATGCATCGCTTCTTGAAAGAAACGGGATGCTGGTCCCCACCTTCCACTCCTTGAAGGTCTCCATCTCCACCGGCTGCGCGTTGGCCCGCTCCGAGCGCGACAGCGGCGCCTTGGGAGGCGGCGAGCTCTGCCCAAACGCTGCGGCCCCAACCCCCACCGCCGCCCCCGCGCCCCGCAGAAACCCCCGCACCCCCCCCATCGACCCGCTCTCCCCGCCCCCGCCCCCGCCGCCGCCGCCAAAGTGCATCGGTGGACTAAGCACCCCGCTCAGCGACTCCCGCAGGCTCCCGCCCTCCGCGCAGAGGCTTACACTCGTCCACGTTTCAGCTCAACGTAAGCACAACTTTAGGGATGCGCAGGGTGCCTTGGGTGGAGTCAGGGACAGAAGCGGCTTAGGTTGAGCTGAGAAGTGGACGAGTGTAAGCTCCTGCCTCGGCGTCCCGTGCGCCGCCCGACTTCTTCGGCGTTGGAGTGGCGCTCACAGACTCCTTCTTCTTGTGCGATACCCCCTTCTCCCAGGGGCTTACACTCGTGCACTGTTCAGCTCAAAGCAAGCACTTTTTAGGGGAGTAATTGGGTAGCTTCAGTGAAAATAACGGCTCAGGTTGAGCAGAATAGTGGACTGGTGTAAGCCCCTGCCTTCCCCCCCGTGTACCCCCCCGTCTTCCCCCCCGTCGCCTTTTTGCTGTCGTACTTTTTGCCATCAGCCTTGGGTGCCACCAGATGCGCCGGGGGAACGTCCTCGCAGAAGGGTCGTTGAGAACCGTTACGCAGATCAGCAGGGGGGGGGCAACATAGGATGAGGCGTCACGCGGAAAAGGATCGACCGCCTATAACTCAAGAAAGCATCCATATGAACAGTTCATATCACGGTGAGGACAGTTCAGATCGGAACTGTTGCGCATCGATTGCTTGTTCTCAGCCCCCCTGCCTCAGCTGTCTCCGAAAAGAAGAAATCCTCGACCTTGGCGCCGCTGCTCGGGTCGTTGGCCAGGTATGCCACGACGTCCTTAAGAGACTTCACAGTTTTGCCCCCCGGCGACTCGTATATCGTGTCGCGATCCTGATCGGGGCGCGCATGAGTTGCGCGCGCGATACACGGCCGGTCGGACTCGGGCCGCCAAACCATAGGGCCGGGCAGATATTGCTCGCCGTGTCATAATAGTACAATCCCACGTCACTGCTCAGTGGTGCAGACAAGCAAGCAGTGTGAGGTATGATACGGACAAACTGTGTGAGGTGGACTTCGAGTATGGCAGTCCATTTGAATCGCCATGAAAACAAAACAAATGGAAGAATGAGTTGGATGCCGTGGTGGGGACGGGCAATCTGCGAGGCCCCACCGCACCACGCTGCGGGTCCACCCCGTCGGCACGGTCACCCGCACAACACCCCCCGCTACCTTCACCTTCAAACTCCCCCCCCCGCTCCCGCCCCCGCCCCCGCCCGCCCCAGCCTCGCTGCTCTTTTTCCCTTTCTTCGCCAGACGCTCCGCTTTCTCCCTTTCTTCGTCCTCCACCCGCTCGCTCGCCGAGCGCTTGTGCGGTGTGCCAATCTTAGTGCGCTTCTGCGCGTATTTGTCCGGCCCGTCCTAGCACCAGGGGCTTACACCGGTCCACTGAATGACTTGACGTAAGCACTTTATGTGGGATACGCTGTATGCAGTCAGTTCGTCTACGGGGTGCAGGGCGAAAGCCTGGTGCCTTCTTGTACATGCGGAAGCATCTCTCGTCAGTGACATCAATGGCACAGATTTTGCTGAAAAGCGGACGAGAGTGTTTCCTGCCTCGCAGCCGCCGCACACGTCGTCGAAGATGCTCATGTCCATGCGCACGGTGTCGGGGGTGCACTCACACGGGTAGGCCTCGCGCCCGATCTCCACCCACGACTCCGTCGCAAAGTTGCAGCTCTCTGCGCAGTTGAACCCCGCAGGAAAGGCCCAGCATCCAGAATTGCAACTTTTCAGGCTGTGTCATCATAGAGGCCCGTGCACATTGACCTCCATCTGCTTTTAATTGTGTGTCAGTACATATTGCCCCCGAACCTCCCCGTGATACTGTATCAGCTATGTTTGATACTAGGCCAGCTGTTTTTTTTACTTGGCCAGCGATGTTTGATACTTGGCCAGCTGTGTTTGATGCCAGACCCACTGCGTTTGATACCAGGCTAGCTGTCTTCAAACTGGGCCAGGTGTGCTTGATAGCAGGCAGCTGATTTTTGAGACTAGGCCCCGCCGGTGTTGAAGCCGCTGTGGTAGGCGCCAGGGTAGGTGACCACGAACTCGCCCGGCTGCTGCATCATCCGCGTGAACGGAATGCCGTTTTGCTCCAGCAGCGTGGGGGAGATCAGCAGCTCCTTGAGGAAGGGTCTGACGAATAGTGGACTAGGGTTTAGAGACTCTGATTGTTGGCTCACAATGTACCAGTGTACTCGTACACACTCACTGCTACCTCCTCCCTGGGTGCCTGGGTGAAACGGTGCTCCCTTTGCAGATCAACGTGACTGTGCCTATAAGCATACCAGTGTGCCCATACACTGCAGTTTAGTAATGATGCGGTCTGAGCTATGAGCCAAACGGCGCACAGCCATATCTCCCCAGGGACCAAACAAACGCTGACTGGAGGTCGCTCTGAGAGCTACCAGACAGCTTCATACCTTATACCATCTATGAAAACGTTGTTCTGTAGTCCAGGTGATTCGGTTGCCCCGTCAGCTTAGTCCACTTTCGAATATACACACACACTCACACACACTCCAGGCATGATCCATGTGGCCCCACCTTGTGGCGCAGGAATTCGGGGCAGGCGCGCCACATCTCCGGCATCATCCCCTGCACCAGAACCTCGAAGCGCTCCCGGTGCTCGGGGGCGATGGCGTACCAAAACTTGGGCGCGCCGAAGTGCAGGTAGTTCACAGAGTACAGGTCCATGTCCTGCAGGTAGGGACGCCAGTACACCATGACCAAACATTCAGATCTCTACTCGGCAAACGACCATTGCGACCCAACAGTCAGATCTCTGTTCGGCAAAGGACAACATTCTTACCAAAAAGTCAGAACTCTGTGTGGTAAACGACCATTCTGATGTGGATGACATTAGCCCCAGGAAGATAGTGGGCACGCCAGAACATTGAAAGGGACCAGTCGGCGGTTAGAGGCGGCTCTACCTCGGTGTGCCACGCGAAGAGGGAGCGCCACATGCCGAAGTACAGGTAGGCGCTGTTGACGCCCGGCAGCGAGGGGCTTTCACTCGTTCACCTTACTGCTCAGCTTGTGCAACTTCAGGAAACAATCATGGGTTAAGTTGGGTTATATGGTGGACAGACGTTGAGCTGAAATGGGAACGAGTGTGAGCCCCTGCCGGCAGCGTGAGGCCCTTCTTCTTCAGCGTGCGGCTCAGGATGGAGTCCAGGCGGCTGACGTCCCACCCCCAGTTGGTCTTGTCGAACAGGCTGCCCGGCACGTCCGCGCAGTACATCGGCGGCGCGTACGTCACCTCGATACAAGGCCCTACAGTGTGACCGAGACTGTTAGCTCACAGTGAACCGGTGTACAGCACTTGTGCCGGTAACGATTTCAGGCCCTAGACAGCTGGCACGTGAACAGCTCGCACGCACACGGGCAGACAGCTGGCACACACAGCTGGCACACCGCTTTCGTACAGCTGGCATGCAGCTGGCATGCAGGTGCACAGCTGGCACACACAGCTGGCACACCGCTGGCATACAGCTGGCATGCAGGTGCACAGCTGACACACCGCTGTCATACAGCTTGCATGCAGGCGCACAGCTGGCACACAGCTGGCACGCAGCTGGCCCGCAGGCACACAGCTGACACTCACAGCTGGCACGCACGCGGCTGGCACGCACACAGCTGGCACGCCGCTGGCATACAGCTGGCATGCAGGCGCACAGCTGGCACATAGCTGGCACGTAGCTGGCCCGCAGGCACACAGCTGACACGCACAGCTGGCACCTACACGGCTGACACGCACGCAGCCGGCACGCACAGTTGGCACCCACACCTCACGTTGAGATGATGAGTTGTCCCTTGGACACAAGTGAGCGCTCCCCCCTGGGGTCAGTGAACATGGGTCCAAGGGACAATTGAGGCCGAAGGGAACGACGTATGAGGCCCTGCCTTCTTCCAGAACTCGCGCTCCAGCGCGGAGCACCCCCGGTCGGCTATCGACGTGTCCTCCATCACGTGCGCCGGCGGCTGGTTGTCCGCGGCCGTTGCGCAGGGCCGCAACGCGACATAGGTTTACGGTTTAGGGTTCAGGGTTTAGGGTTTAGGGTTTAGGGTTTAGGGTACCCTAAATCCTAACCCTAAATCGCAACGCAACACCAGTACCCGCGTCAGCAGAAGGACACACAATCACTCACTGCCAAACAGCAGAGGATCCCATGACGACAGCGCGTGTACCCCTTCAGCACCCCTGCAGTACCCCCTTTGGGTATACATCCCCCAGTACACATCCAGTACCCCCCTTTGGTATATATCCCTCAGTACACCTTCAATACTCCCGCACAGCGCCCTCAATCATCCCCTCACAACCCCTGAGTACCCCGTTGGTGCCCTGCCATTGCTCGCGGCTTGAAGTCGTGCTTAATGCTCAGCGCCTTCTGTTCCACCAGCTAGGGCCCGGCAGGCAATGCTCAAAACTAGGGTGTGTTGAAGGACGCTCTGAGCTGTGTCTGTTGAGAGAGACAGACAGACGCTTCTGCAGGTACAAGGAGACACCAGGCGTTCACCTTGACCCCCGTGCGAGACAGAGAGACGCTTCGGCAGGTACAAGGAGACACCAGGGTTTCACCCTGACCCCCGTGCGAGACAGAGAGACGCGTCCGCGTGTACCAGGAGGCACTAGGCTTTCACCCTGACCCCCGTGTGAGACAGGAGAGACGCGTCCGCGTTTACAAGGAGGCACCAGGCTTTCGCACTACCCCCCGTTCGCACTGACCCACGGGCAACATCTGCAAGGCCCCACCACGAGCAGCGTGCGGAATAGCCCCTTGCAGGAGGGTCGTTGAGAACAAGCACTTGAACCGAGGTCGGAGCATGACTTATATTGGTAGGTGAGAGCATTACACATATTGGTACCTTCAGGGTGAAAGGTCATACAGACAAGTGCCTTGGCCGACGTTCCTTCCGTCGATTCACCGACGGCCGAGTGCTTGTGCTCATCAATCTCCCTGCCTTGCGCCCCGTGGCGTGCTGCACGATGGCATTCCCGGCTGGCACGTTGAAGTCGATGTCATCGTAGCCCTCCTGCCTGCCTCCAGGGTCTGAATGCGTGTAGGTGCGCTATGAGCAAGCCGTCGAGTCGAGCATGAGAGTAAACGCGTGGACATGCTCTCTCCTCGGACGTGGCCAGTGCAAGCGCGTGTGGGTACAGTGGTACAATATGAGGAGGGACTGAGGTGCAAGGTGTCCCAGGCCTTGCCGCGGCGCCCAGCCCTCGGGCGGCACGATGCGCCCGATGCCGTACTCCTCAATCTCATCCTCGATCGACTCGATGTACGCTTCGAAGCTCCCTCGCTCACGCCAGGGTTGCGATGGCGGCAATGAATGTTTCGTTTCAGGCACTGCACACATCAATAGGACTATAGGTAGGTAACGTGCCACCGCACACACAGCGTTGGTACAAGGGAACACACACATGGTTCACCGGCTCGCACTGCAGTGGAAGCAGGGAACACAACACACCGTGTGCCGGCAGACATATGAGGCGGAGGGGGTTGTGGAGGATGAGGAGCACAGAGAGGAGGGTACAGAGGAGGAGGATACACGGATACACAGGAGGAGGAGGATACAGAGGAGGATTCATCAGAGGAGGAAGTAAAAAGTCGTAGTCGCACACAGGCATAGGCACAGCAGTCACGCGTGGGTGCCGTGACTGCTTACGACGCCGCGCTCGCCTCGCTGGTATCAAGGCCGCGGCGGTGGCGGCGGAGGAGCCGGTGCGGGGTCGGGCGGAGAGAGGGAACAGGTGCAAGCCTTGCGCAGTCGTAGAATTAGTAAGCGTGGAATTGAAAAGATGCCACGAGGCCAAAGCACGCGCCATACCATATCAGCTTTCGTGGGGTAAAACACGGGAGGCTCCCGCACGCGGCTCCCCATGGCTGGTGTGCGGCGCGCGCCGATCAATAGCGCCTGCGCTTGAGAGTGGAGAGATTAGTCGTCAGTGAGCGAGCTGTTGAGGCAACGCGACGCCGCGAGCGGCGTGGGGCATGCCGCGCGAGCAGAGTTGCGTGCGCCGCGCAAAGCTGGCCACCACGATATCGTTGTGGCAGTCTCCGCGAGTTCATTTCAGAACGGCATAAAGAATCAGGCGCGGCTTCAGACGTCATGTGACTTGCCCACACGCTGTGACTCAATAACGGGGGTTTGTGAGATGACCTCTTCAGCTCTACTGAGCGCGCGACCGCGGAAACGCCCGTGCTCTCATAAATAAAAAGCTTTTGAGCAGCCACGATTCTCGCGCGAAGAATGAAAACCCCCCGCGCGAGATCCAACGGAGGGGGGGGCAAGTGTAGTGCGGATGATGTAGCCAGGGCGCGCACCGTCGGCGTTCGTGTTCCTGCGCGATCAACGCGGGTGTGGGGGCGGGATCGGGGCAAGTGCAGTCCCGCCGCGGCGCGCACAATGGGGCCACTGGCGCGCTGGCACGTCCAAGGGTTGCAGGCCCTCAAACAACCACGAAAATCGACCCCCACAATAATCAAAATGTAAGGGGGGCTTGGGTGCTTTTGAGGGGCCTGTTATGGCCCAGCACAGTCATTCAGCGTAAGTTCTGCCGAGCCCTCCTTACATGCAAATGAGGAGAGTAGGGGGAGTGACGTCACCTTATAAAGTGTTGGTCAATTAACTCGTCAATGGTGGCTTCAAGGGGTGTCTCTCTGTGAAAATAGAGCAGGGGTCGGGAGTAAATAAAGGGAACGCCGAAACAGGAAGATCCTCCTCCTCCGAGCAACAAACGGAACGTTCAGTGGAATGAGAGCTCCGCGAGTCGACATCATGAGGAGCTTGCCGTATGAGGGCGCGCTTGCCTGCTGAGGCGCCGTGATGATGGCGGGCGTCATGGGGGCGCCTGCGGCAGCGACGTCAGCCCGGGCCGCGCGCGCTGCCCCAACACCAGCACCCGTACCGCACCACCCTCGTGGGAAAAACTGGCAGGGCGCCGGCGTGTACCACAGGATTGTGCCAAGCGTCCACTTTTCAGAGCAACCTGAGACGTCTTTTGTCACTAGATTCCGTCAAACTACTCACCATATCCCACAGAAAGTGCTCACGTCAAGCCTAAAAGTTGACAGTTGGAAGCCCCTTGCGTGCCCTGGCGTGCCTCAGTGCCACTCGTGGTTCGCGCACTGTTTGCTTGCGGGACACCAGTACACACTCGCCGCATCCTCCATGGTGTTGGCCACGCTGTCCCTGACTGGTTGCTTAACACGCGGGATCCAGCGGCCAGGCCCTAGGTACAGGCGACGCGAGGGCATGGGCACCCACTTGCGATGGGCTGCGGACCCGCGGCAGAGGAGGGTTCGGCGGATGCCTCCGCCGCGCGCTGCCGCCGCGGTCCCTGACGCCGCCGCCGCCGACGACGATCTCGACAGCACGCGTACCGCCGCCCGGAACGCCCAGGCCTTCGCGGTCGGCCTCGCGCTCGCCGCCTGCGTCGCCGCCACCCCGGCCTTCGCCGCCGACGGAACAGTTGGTAAGGCCTCCCTTTTCCATTTTCCATTTCCCATCTCCACCTGAGCGGTATTGTGCCTATATGCCTGGAACCACTGATTATGTACCACGTGCGGCCCCAGCACGGCAAAGCTCGGCTTGCCAAGAGCGCACTATTTGATATCGGATGTCGGGGCAAAACCCTGCTGTTGAGCTGCTTTTCTCAAAGAAGCTCAAGTTCAACTGAAAAGGGGACTGGAGGAAGGCCCTTTGTACTGGCACCGCGGCTGCATCCTCTCCCGCCGGCAACGTCATGACGGAAGTCTCCACCTCCTCTCCCAACATCGCCAGAAGTGGCGACGTCGCCATGCCCCCCTCGGCTGGCAACGTCGTGACGGTTGTCTCCACCTCATCTCCCAACATTGCCCGAAGCGGCGACAAAACCAACAAGATTTCCAAAGTGGCCGTGGAGGAAATGATAACGGACGAGGGCAGGGCCTTACACTGTTTGCTCATAGTGCATCAGTACATACCCGCAGCATACTCCCTGTCCGGGCAACCCGATCTCTGAGTATTTCCTCATAGTGTACAAGGCCCTAGAGGACGGCTTCCAGATCATCAATCTCAGCGCCGACTCATACACTGTGACAAAGGCGGCGACCCTTAGTGACAAAGGCGGCGACGGTGGCAGCGGCAGCGGCGGCGTCAACGCCGGCGGCGGGGGCGGCGGCAGCGGAGGCGGCGCAGGACTCGATGCAGAAGGCTACCGCATCGTCAATGTCAGCGCGGACTCATACACTGTGAACGACGGCAGCGGAAGCAGCGGCGGCGGCGGCGGCGGCGGCGGCGGCGGCGGCAGCTTCGGTGGGTTCGAACCCAGGTTTGGCGGCGGCGGGTTAGATCCGAGGGACGTGGCAGCGAACTTCGGCAACACCATCAGCAGTTTTCTGACGCCGCTGCTGTCCGAGTTCGGAGCCGCCGTCCTAGGCAGGGATTGGTGGATGGTGCTTGCCGCGTCATTTAACGCATTTCGAACCCTCGTTTCTTGTGTCAAATGGCATCCTGTGACGTGGCGAGCACTATCCAGCAGTCCCTAGTGCTGGGCTTTGGGGGCGGCGCTGTCGCTGCGGGGTTATTTATGGGCTGGCAGCAGAGCCAACGCGGTAGGGCCTGGCAGATGGTGCTTCCCACGTTATTCGGTGCCAGTTCACTCAAGATACTAGGGTCTAGGACGTGGATAACGACGTGGCAGGTATTATGTGCTAGGCCCTAAGCTATGGGAAGATCAGGGACCGGGCGGTGAGCCGCCAGGCGCTGGCGGACCTCAGCATGATGGACGGCTGGGCCTTACACTCGCTTCCTTTACAGCTTAACGTCCAGCATTTTCGAGAGATAACTGTTGGAGCTTAATGTAAGCACCTTTGGAGGATAACCATCAGAGGTAACCGCCTTTGAGGGATGACTACAGGTGGTTGCATGGTCAAAACCGCAACCAGTTGAGCTGGAAGGGGAACGATTGTATGGCCTTGATGGACGAGGCCGAAATCCAGGAACTCATCGGGGAGCTTCCGGCGTGGCTCGCGTTCCGGGACGTGGAGCGCGCGGGTTGGCTCAACAAGGTGTTGGCCGCCGCGTGGCCCTACCTGGACCAGGCCACGTCAAACGTCATCGTGCGAGCGTTGGACCCCATCCTTCAAGCCACGCGGCCGTCCTTCCTGACCACGCTGCGCTTCGAGCGGTTCAGCTTCGGATCCATCCCGGCAGGGCGGTGCCGGTTGACCCGATGAAACCCACGTTGAAAGCGCCTGGATCTAAGCGCTCGAAACTGAAATGTGATAGACTGCTTCGAAGTTGTGCTTTCAATTTCATCTTGCGTCGCTACATCCCGGCGCGCATAGAGGGCGTCAAGGTGTACGACACGAACGACGGGTCGGTGGAGATCGATCTGCAGGTGAGACCTGGTCCGGTATAATAAAGACTGTTCACTCATAGTGAGCGGGTGTACCGCCCCCCGCCACTGTCCTGGTTGCTCATAGTAATCCCATGTGTGATGCTCGGTATCAACTACCTCCGTGCGGCCGTTTCACCCTCAACTTGGGCATTTGATAGCAAAGAGCTGCATTTCATGCCGGGCCCTGCCTGCAGGTATTCTGGGCGGGCGACCCGGACGTGGTGTTGGGCGTGCGGGCAGCGCAGGACGCGCTGAACGTTCCGGTGTCCCTGACGGAGTTCGAGTGCACCTTCACGCTGCGTCTCATCTTCGCGCCGCTGCTGGGCAGGGGCTGACCTCGTCCACTTGTCGGCTCAACCTGAACCATTCGTGCCACGGAAGGCTGCCCAGTATGTCACATTAAAAGTGCTTACGGTGAGCTGAAACGTGGACGAGTGTAAGCCCCTGCTGCTCGGGGTCTTCCCGTGCTTCGGAGCGCTCACCATCGCGCTGATGGATGACCCACAGTTAGACTTCGACCTAAGGGTTGTGGGGTAGGGCCAGGCGGACATTGCTCGCCACGTCACAGCGTGCCGTTAAGCGCTAGAGACGAGGGTCCAAAGTGAGGGCCTGGCGGATATTCCTCGCCACGTCGTAGGGTGCTATTGGATGCCATTGGATGATGTGGGGAGCAGTATCCGCCAGGCCCTATGGTTGGGGGGGACGTGACGCTGGTGCCAGGGCTGGCCGCGCCGCTTCGGACGTACATCAAGGCTCTGATCGCTAGCTGGTTGGTGTGGCCTAGGTGTATCACCGTTGCTATTCCGGGCACGGGGTACACCCTGCCGAGCGAGGATGAGAAGGAGAAGCCAGCGACGGGGCTCCTGCACATTCAGGCAAGGGGGTTATTGAGAACAAGCACTCGTCCGACTTCGAATTTCCTCCTCCTCCTCCTCCTCCGTGCTTCTGATTGAGCGTTTATTCTGAAGTAAAGTCGTGCTTCGATCTCGGTCGAGTGATAGTGCCTGGTCTGTGAGGTTACTGTGGGTAGAAACTCGTACTGTATACAATATTTGGCCCGTTTGGCCATTGGCCAAAAGTAAAATACGTATTTTGGTAATTTACCAAAGAAAACAAATACTTGAACTTACTTACACACAGACCAGGCACTAGTTGTCAATGACCCTCCAGGCAGGTGATCGGGCACGACGGGCGGGCGGTGCACCCCGGCGAGGTGGGCCTGCAGGTGCGCTGGCCGGTGGCTGAACTCCTGGCGTCCAACAGCCAGCTGGAGGTAGGGCGTGCAGGTTCATTCTTGCCGTGCCAGCCACGGCGTTGCTGAATACAATCACCCTGCTTCATTGAGTAGCCTGGCCAGGGAGGAGGTTTCAGCGAGCTTGAACCGGTAAACCGCCACACTGTGAGTAGGCGATGAGCTGGCGAGGTGACGATAGGCTAGGCCTGGGAGGAGGATGCGGCGAGTGAGTACCCGTAAGATATGAGCAAACGGTCCTTAACGTGGTGAGCATGATCCGTCTGGCCCCAGCGGGAGGCGCGGGTGAAGGCGCTGCCAGGGGGCGGGATGCTGTCGAGCAAGGAGATCACTCTACCGGTGGAGGATCCGCGGAAGCAGCTGCTGTGCGTGCGTTGGGCAGGGCCTCACACTTGCTCCTTTTCCTGCCCAACTTCAGCACAGTCAGAGGTACTTTTAGTGTGAGTGTGTACTTGTATTCGTTAGTAGACTGATGTCTGGCCAACCAGCCATTAACCACATCACCTAGACTACATAACATATACTTTTAGTGGGGTCTGGGGCGCAACGGCTCAAGTTGAGCTGAAATAGGGAATCATAGTGAGGCCCTGGCGGTGGTACACCAGGGCGGTGGTGGACGAGTCAACTGGGATGATCATCACGCCGGAGACGCTGGAGGGGGAGGCCTCGGTCGTGTTGGACGAGCTCATGCGGCAGGCGATGGGCGCGGGTATGGCCTGGCAGATGTCTTCCGCCACGTCATACGGTGCCGCTTAACTCAAGCAGTGAGGATTCATAATGCGTCGGATAACAGGCGAGCAATCTGTTTGCCACGTCGTAGGATGCCACGTTGCCTACGAAACGAGGATTCAGAGCGAGCCGGATGACGTGGCGAGCAATATTTCTCGCCACGTCATAGGATGCCAGGTCACTCACGAGGGTTCAAAATGCACTGGATGACGTGGCGAGCATCATGTACCAGGCCGTGGGCGCGGGTGGCAACGCCAGTTACCAGGGGGTTGGGGCCACGATGGACGAGGAGGTGTTTGAGGTGACGCAGTGGGGGCCGGTGCCGGTGGCAGCGGAACTGGAGCCTCCGCTGGTGGGGACTAGTCATCCACCACATGGTGTCCCGGTGCTCGCCGCGTCATCCACCACATAGTGCACAGGTGTTTGCCACATCATCCAACACGTGGCGTACCGGTGCTCGCCACTTCAACCACCTCACGTGACCACACTTCTTACGATGTGGCCATCATCAATATTGTGTATGACTACATCCGCTGGGATCGGACATCAAGTCGGTGGGGTCGAGCCGGTGGGGGCGGCGCGGCGAGGGCGGGGAGGACAAGGGCAACTTGCTGACGTGGGCGGGGGGCGGGGTACTCCGCGCTGGTGGCGGCGCCGTCAACTTCGTGGGGGGGCTCTTTTCAAAGAGCGCGAGCGGGGTGACAGGTGGGTACCGAGCGGTCCGTGAGGAGGGCCTGGTCGGGGCCTGGCGAGAACGGCGGAAGACAAATAGCGAAGGAGAGAGCACGGACAAACGCGTGGACAAAGGCAAAGAGAAAGGCAAAGACAAGAGCAAAATCAAGGCTGGAAAGGAACGGGGCGGCAAGGGGGCAGGGCCTGGCAGATATTGCCCGCCACGTCATCGAGACTCATTGTACACCCTAGTCTCTTGAATTACATGGCATCATGTGATGCGGCGAGCAATGTCTGCCAGACCCTACATGGGGGATACGGAGAAGGCGGTGCCAACCGCCCGGCTGGTGCGTTTGAAGGTTCGATACCAGCCCCTGGACGGGTCCTGGAAGTCTGGGGATCCGGCCGCGGACCAGGCGGATCAGGTGGTGGCCGAGGGGGGAGTGTTTGGGGTGAGCGCCTTAGGGGGGCTGGAGAGGATTGAGCCGGGCACCTCGGGGTATAACGAGGCAGGGAGATTACTAAGCAGAAGCACTCGACCGGCGTTGAATCTCCTCCTCCTGCTACGCGCGTCTGTATGAGTGTTGACCGTGAAATGATATCATGTTCCGATCTCAGTTCGAGTGATTCTTCTTACTGACCCTGCTCCTAGGGCACGCCGGTTGTGATAGACGGCATGTATGGCAGCCGCAGCGGCAGCCGCAGCAGCATCAGCAGCTTCTCTTCGGGGTCGCGCGACTCTTACGACGAGGAGGACGAGATCTCCAACCTGCAAGTTATCCTGGAGGTAGGGCTTCGAGTACTTCTCAATCTCGTCAGATCGTTCGCTGATAGTTGACCACTGATCATTCACCACCCTAGTGCCTGGTCTGTGAAGCGTACTATATATAGCATCTCGTACTGCCCGTAGTACGTAGGCGTTTGGTGATTTTGACCAAAAGTCAAATGAGTTTTGGCCAAATCACCAAACTCCAGCTTACAGGAAGTTACTTGCCCACAGACCAGGCACTAGTGAGTACCGGAGGATTGGTACGCTCTCAGCAAACAGTCAGTGGGCAGGCCCTGGCTGCAGGCGAAGGAACGGGAGATCGCGTCGATGCGTACGGAGCGCACGCTCCTGGAGAGGGAGCTGCAGGTCGCAAAGACTTCGGACGCGGACTCGATGGATGAGGCGGATGACCGGTGGATCGAGAGCACCGGTGGAGTGAGAGCGGCGGGGGCGGCCAGGGAGGTGCCGCTTGACGCAGCAAATGCCGGCGAGCAGGATGCTGCCGAATCCTCCTCATCTTCGCAGCCCGAGGTATGGCGGTGCAGGTTGACCCTGTGAAACCCACTTGAAAAAACGCCCGGAACTAAGCGCTTGAAACTATAACATGATGAACATCGTTAGAACTGTGCTTTCAACTTCAACTTGCGCCGCTACACCGAGGGTGCCAGCTCCGCGGTTCCGCACCTTAGGGAGACAGTTAGCGGCGGGGCGGGCTACGGCGCTGTTGAGGAGATGGTCAGGGGGCGAGGAGGTGGCGGCGTCGGCGTCGTCAATGAGCCAACAGTCAGTGGCCAGGGCAGCGGCAGTGGCGGCGGCAACAGCGGCGTTGGGAGCCATGAGCCAACAGACGGCGGCCGGGGGAGCGGCAGCGGCGGGGGCAGCAGCGGCGGTGTGAGCTATGAGCCAACTGACGGCGGCAGCGGCCCGGGCAGCGGCGGCGGCGGCGGCGGCGACACCCGAGCGGGGGAAGGGGGCGCTTCAACTTCCCAAAGCCGCCTAGAGTTTCTCATGAGCGCGGCGCGGCAAACCATCGACGCCATCGGCGCCGTGCAGAGCCTGCCTGCCAGTCAACGGAAGTCACTCGGCGCCATGCTGGAACAGGCTGACCTGTTGGTGGCCAAGGTAGGACCTTACGAACATTACTCGCCACGTCATATGATACCGTTTAACTCAAGAGACGAGGGTTCAACGTGCGTTGGATGACGCGGTGAGCACTATCAGTGAGGCCCTAAGCGGCGGCAGCGGCGGTGGTGGACGGTGCGGCGGCGCGGGAGGGGGCGCTGGCGGCGGCGGCGGAGGCTGATCTTGAGGAGCTCAAGGTTGCGATTGCGTTGGCAAAGGGGGAGGAGGCGTTGGGTGTCGTGGCCGTGGCAGGGGTTGTGAGCGATGCGACAGAGGAGAAGGCAAACGACGAGGAGGAGGAGGTGGAGGAGGTGGATGTGGAGGTGGAGGAGATGGAGGAGGAGGAGGAGGACAGGGGGGTCGTGGCGGAGGCGGAGGTGCTGTCTGATGCCAAGGTTGAGGAGGAGGAGGCGCTGATCATTATTGGCGAGGCGGAGGAGATGGCGGAGGAGGAGGAGGAGGACGTGGAGGAGGCGGCGGAGGAGGAGGACGAGGAGGAGGAAGACGAGCAGCAAAGTTTCGAGGCGGTGGAGGCTTGGATGTACGGTGAGGAAGAAACCCGGGAGGTCTCGACGTCGACGGTGACAGCGACTGCGGAAGCGCACGAGCTCGATACGGCAGAGACAGAGGGCGACGCTGTGGAGGAGATTGCAGCCGCTGCTACCGTCGTTGCCGAGGCGGTTCCTCACGTCGAAGTGAACGGGCAAGGCATGACTCTGGTGCAGGAGGACTCTGTGACTGTAGAGATTGCGGTTGCCGCGGCCGCAAGAAAACAAGCCGCACCCCGCTCCGAGTCTGGGTCCGGGGCTGGGTCTGGCTCTGGCTCTGGCCCTGGCTCTGGCTCTGGATCTGAGTCAGCTGATGACATCGAGTGAGTTTGAGCAAAGAATAGCTGGAAGCTGAGGACATCGACATGGCGAAAACTAGGCCGCCGTATAAGAACGCACTCTCACCGTTAGATTTTCTCACACACACACGCGCACATATTTTGTAGCAACGGCCGGGAGCCTCGGTTGAGTTTAGTCGACTTGAGATGAGTTTAGTAAATTTAGTTATCAAAATGCACACTGTTAAGACATCGTCATCTGGCCGGTGCGCATCGTTCTATTCTTTGTCGTATCAGCGTGCAGTTGTCTAAAGGTCCACATGATCCTATATACAGCCGGGCGAGAGGCGGCGTTGAGTTTAGCTGAATTCATAGTCGCTTTGAAAACTGCACTCTAGTTCTAAATCATGTGGTCTGTGCATGTCGTTCTATTCTTCGTCATTTATACCTCAGTTGACTGCTAGTGCAGGATCTTATACACATCTCCCTGAAACCCGCAACCTCTATAAATCGCTCCCGAGGGTTTGTCGCTTGTCGACTGCATTTGTGACTGTACACCCACGACATCAGTTGCATTCGTGATCGTGCACATGCGCCCAATTGTAACAGATTAGCGTTGTATCTACAGGAGGACCGGGTTGACGGTAAAGTCACCGGGCACTGCCCCGTTGTTGCGCGCTCCTCCGGTGGTGGAGCCCGGGCTGTCACCGCCACCCTCATCCCCGGTGGTCTTTCGACGCCCAAAGAGGAAGCTTCCCGGGAGCATGCTCGCGGCTTGCTTTCCCGCCGCCGCCTGGGCCGCGGTAATCCCTCCACCGCCGCCGCCACTGCTGCGACGGCCTCCGCCACCACCGCCGCCGCCGCCAGACGCGCCCAAGTCTGTCACCATGCCCCCATTCTGCAGGAGCATCACCGACTCCCACACCGCCCATCGGTAGTGCCCCGCCACACAGATACTGCTCAGTCCATCAAAGGTTGTCACTTGGATGAAGACATCGGAGGTTTACGGCGCAGTAAAGGAAGTGGCGGACGTCTCATTTTTTCCAAATCTGTAAACAAAGGCTTCAAACACAATGTAGTGCGTATCAGCTCAAATGAGCATGATGTGCAGGAGGAGGAGGAGGAGGAGGAGGAGGAGGAGGAGGAGGAGGAAGAGGAGGAGGAGGAGGAGGAGGAGGAGGTCGAGGAGGAGGAGGAGGAGGAGGCGGAGGAGGAGGAGGAGGATGAGGAGAAGGAGGATGAGGAGGAGGAGGAGGACGACGAGGAGGAGGAGGAGGAGGAGGAGGAGGAGAAGGAGCAGGTGAACGAGAACAGGCGCACTCTGAGCAAACATTCAGAATACACCGAGCTTATAGGGGAACCCTACCTTCTCGAGTTGCTTGAGCTGCGCCTGGGCCTGCGCCCACTCTACATTTTGGATTTTGGTTCAGGGTTCAGGGATCCAGTTGGAGGGTTTTTAGGGTTTAGTCCCTGCCTGCTCGAGTTGCTTGAGCTGCGCCTTGGCTTGCGCCCACTCCTCGTTTTGACCGTTGGCGTAATCGGCATCCTTCGCCTCGATCTCGCGCCGCAGCCCCCCGATCGCCGCCGCGGCGTTCTCCACCTGGATCTCCACTGCCAGGAGATCCGAGTTATCCTCCGACCGAGCGGCTGCCTCCGCGGCCGCGGCGGCGTCAGACGATGCGGCGGTGGCCAGTCAGGAGGGTCAATACGAACAACCCTAGAACCGATATCGGACGTGCCGGCATAGCTTACTGGGTGAGTGCTCATTCAGACGCGCGAAGGAGGAAGGGGAAGAGGAGGAGGAGGAGGAGGAGGAGGATGAGAAGGAGGAGGAGGAGGAGGAGAAGGAGCCGGAGTGGGAAGGGGATTTCGTCGATTCAACGTCGGTCGGTGTTTGATCCCAACAACCCACCCTACCAGTGCCTCGGCGTTGACCACTCGGGCTTCGACGGATTTCACCCGCGGCGCAAATTCCTTCGTCAGCGAGCGTTCGGCGCCGGACAAGCGGCCGTCCATGCGTTTCATCTGGCCCAGAATCTCCACCCCAACCGCCTCCTGAAGCGCCCCGACCCGCGCCAGGAGATCAGCAGCCAGGTTCTCCACGCGGTCCCGTACCTGCGTTTAGGGGGTGTTTAGGGGATTTTAAGGGGTTGTTTAGGGTGGTATGTATGGGGTAGAGGGGTATTTCAAAGACCGGCGGCGAGTTTCTCCTCGCGGTAACGTACCTGTGCCGTGGCGGTGGAGGCAACGGCCGCGGCGTTGGCAGCGGACTCCGCGTCCATTTGGTATGCACCGGCGGCGGCTTCCTGATGCGCCGCCAGTGTCTCGCGCTGCGACTGGACCGCTTCCTCGACCGCCCCGACGCGAGTCTCTAGCGCTGAAGCGACGGCAGCGGCGACGGCGGCGCCGTTACTGGCCCCTGCCCCCGCCCCGGAATCCTCCTCCGATGCCTTGGCAGACGAGGCCGCCGTCGTCGCCGCCGCTGCTGCTGTCCGCTCCTTTTCGATCTGCTCAGTGTAGGACTGCAGCGAGTCCGCGCGAACCGCAACGTCGTCCACACGCTGACTCAGCTCGTCCAAGGCCTCGCGGGTCGCCAGGGTCTTCATCTTCTCAGGGAGTCTGACGAAGAGATCGTCGATGCGGGTGGTTATGTTGGCGGTGGCGGTGAGCGCTTCCCGCGCCTCAGCGGCAGCGGCAGCGGCGGCTGCGGCGGCGGCGGCCGCGGCGGCGGTGGCGGTGGCGGCAGGGTCGGCGGCGGGGGCGGCGGAGGCGGCGGCATCGGGTGCAGCGTCGAAGTCAACGCTGACAGCAGTGCCGTGCCCGTTCTCAGCGTCCGAGGTGTAGCGCCGCGAGTTGAATTTGAAAGCAAAGTTTGAAAGCGGCCCAGCATATTGTAGCTTCAAGCGCTGTAACCAAGCGCGGTCAACCCAGGGTCAGCATGGGGTCAAGCTGCACCGCCCCACCGAGGCGACGGCGTCCACGCGTGCCGTCAGTGCCGTGAGGCGTTCGGAGCAGTCGGCCGCTGCGGCGGCGGCGGCGGTGGCTCGGGAGCAGGCGTCCTCGGCAGCCTTCACGGCAGCAGCAACATCTGCAATATCTGCAGGCTTTGCGGCGGTGGTGACGGCGGACGACGTCGCCGCCTCTCGCTGCTCTGCAGTTTGCGATGGCGCCGGTGTTGCAGCTATCTCCGTCGACGAGGCGGATGGCCCCGCGCCTGCGGCCGACGCTGCGGCCGCCGCCATCGCCGCCGCCTCCAGCGCCGCCTCGGTCACCTCCTTAGCCGCCACTGTCGCTTTCACCGCCGCCCCAGTCGCCTCCACCGCCTCCCCCGCCGCCTCCACCCAGGGACCCACACTCCTCCACCTGTTCAGCTCAACGTAAGCACTATTTGTCGGATACGCTGGTTGGAGTCAGTCTGTCAGTCACAAAAACGGCTCAAGTTGAGCTGAAACATGGACGAGAGTAAATCCCCGCCTCCACAGAAGCCCACGTCGCTTCCGACGCCGCCGTCGTCTCTTCCGTCGCCGCCACCCAGGGGCTTACACTCCACACTGTTCGGCTTTACGTAAGCAAAATTTGTGAGTTACTCCAGGTGGGTTTAGGGGTTTCAGTGAGAAAAAAACAGCTCAGGTAGAGGTGAGAAGTGGACGAGTGGAAGCTCCTGCCGCCACCGTCGCTTCCTTAGTTGCCACCGTCGCCTCTTTCGTCGCTTCGGTCGCCGCCACCGCCGCCTCCGCCGCATCCTTGGCTGCCGTCGAGGCGCTGGAGCACCTCCACTTGCTGAAGCGGCGTAAGTTGAATTTGAAAGCAAAAGTTGAAAGCAATTCATCATGTTTTTGTTTAAAGCGCTTAGTTTTAGGCGCTTTCAACGTGGGTTCGATGGAGTCAACCTGCACCGCCTCACCTTGATCGCCACCGCCGCCACCGTCGCCTCCCTCGCCGCTTCGGTCGCCTCCTGAGCAGCCACCGTTGCTTCCTGAGCAGCCACCGTGGCTTCCTGAGTCTCTCCCGTTGCCTCCACCGCCGCCTCCGTCGCCTCGTTACTCGCCACCGTCGCTTTCTTGGTCTTGACCATCGCGTCCACCGCCGCCGCTGCCGCCGCCATCGCCGCCGCCGCTGCCTCCGCCGCCCCCTTTTCAGCCGCTCCGATGCGACTCTCGAGTGCGGCGGCGCCGGCGGTACTGGCCCCGGCATTCTCCTTCCCCGCTTCCCCGGCGGCGGCGGGGGCGATGACGGCGGCGGCGGTACTGGCGCGGGCGTCCTCCTCCCCCACTTCCGCTGCTGCCGCCGTCGCCGCCCCGTTCCCAGCTGCCGCAACCACGGTCTGATTCGCCTCCATGGCATCCATCCGCTCCGAAAGGGCATGCACAGTCGCCGATGTTGTGGCGTGCCCCCACATCGCCTCCCGCAACTTAGAGCCAAGATTGAATAACGCTGACGGTGTCGTTCGATCGTTAAGCTTTCGAGGCCAACAGGGTTCAGGACAGCATCTTCAAAGCCCAGACGCCGACGCGTATAAGGAGGTACAAGTACAATGGCATGACCAGGTCCAAGTACAATGCATGAGTAGCTCTAGTTCCTAGTGCAATGAGATAGTAGGAACAAGAACGAAACAGGGTCTAGGGTATAGGGTTAGGGTTCAGGGTTTGGGGTTTGGGGTTTAGGGTTTAGGACTTAGGGTAGGTCCAAGGGCAATCATATGATCATCACGTCATAGGATGGCATCCAACTCAGGAACGAGGGTCTGAAACGTGGTGAGTGAAAATGACTCGGCAGGCAGGTATCATATGCTAAACCCTACCTCAACTCGGCCACCGAGTCCTCGAGCGCTGCAATGGCCGCCGGCGCCGAGGCGGCAGCCTCTGAGATTTCAGGAGTCGCCGAGGTATTGGCAGGGCCCGCCGCCGCCCAGGGGCTCACACTCGTACACATCTCGATTCAACGTGAGCGCTTTTCGGAGGAGACGTGGTGTTGTTTCAGCGCCTAAATGGCAGAAGTTGATCTAAGAAATGGACGAGTGTGAGCGCCCAATGTGAAAAACGGGCAGGTCGAGGTAAGAAGTGGACACGTGGATGCCCCTGCCGCCGCCGCGTCCGCCGCCGCCGACACCGCGGCCGCCGCCGCCGCCTCCATGGCATCGACCCGCTCCGCTATCCCCGCAGTCAGCCCCGCAGTCGCCGAGGTGATAGCGGGGCCCGCCGCCGCCGCCGCCGTCGCCGCCGCCGCCACCACCGCCTCCATAGCGTCCACCCGCTCTGACAGCCCCGAAGTTGCGGTGGGGTAGGCGGGCCCCCACATCGCCTCCCGCAGCGCAGACACTGAGTCCTCCAGCGCTTCAATCGCCGCCGGCGCCGAGGCGGCCACTTCGGCGACTTCAGGATCAGTCACTGGCGTCAGCAGGGCCGCCGCCGACTCGGGCCTTACAAATCTTAACCTTTCGATTCGACGTAAGCGCTTTTCGGGGGATACGTGGGGTGGGTTTAGCGACCAAACGGCACGTGTTGAGCTGAGAAACGGATGAGTGAAAGCGCCCAGTGTCAAAAACGGCTGAGGGTGAGGTGAGAAGTGGAGCAGTGGTAGGCCCTGCCGCCGCCGCTGCCGCCGCCGCATCCGCTGCCGCCGCCGCCACCGCCGCCTTCTCCACGACCAACGCCGCGGTAGCATCCAAATCGTCGACGCGTGCCCGCAGCTTTTTGAACTCAGCAGCGCTCGCCCCCACCTCATTGGCCTCACTTCCCTTAGGAGTCCCCGACCCATTCCCTGACCCATTCCCGGACCCGGACCCTGACCCCGACCCTGACCCTGACTTCCTGCCCGACATGGAAGCCGCGTAAGCCGCCCTGGCTGCCTCGGCCGACAGATCCTCCACGCGTGTCTTCATCGTGGTGAATTCCTCGACTGACACCGAATCAAAAGTGGCAAACGGGTTGGGCGCGGCACCGGCGGCGGCAGCGGCGGCAGCGGTGGCAGCGGTGGCAGCGGCCCTGATTGACTCAACCTCGGCGCCCAACTCCGCCGCAGCAGCAGCCGATGCCGCGTCTGCCGCCGCTGCCGCCGCCTCCGTCGCTGTCACCCGCGCCTTCAGCAAGTTCACCTCTACCGCCAACGACACACCATCCCCCGAAGTGCCCTCTACCGCCGCTGCCGCCAACTGCGATTTTACAGCTGCCGCCTCCGCCGCAGCCACCCGCGCCTCCGCTGCCGCTAACCCTGACCCCATCGCCAACCCTGAACCCGCCTCCGCCGCCGCCTCCGCTGCCGCCGCCTCCGCCGCTATCACTCGCGCCTCAAGCGCCTTCACATCAGCCGCCAGTCCCGCCTCCCCCGCCGCCCCCGTCGGTGTCCCCGTCCCCGCACCCGCCGCCACAGCCGCCACTGTCGCCGCCGCCTCCGCCATAGCCACACGCGCCTCAAGCGCCCCCATGTCCTCCCTCAATCCTGCCACCCCCCCCAACTTCTCCGCCGATGACCCCCCCGCGGACCCCGCTTCCGCTTCCTCCGCCTCCACTGCCGCCGCCACCGCCTCCGCAGTCGCTGCCTCCGCTGCCGCCGCCTCCGTTGCCGACACCCGCGCCTCAAGCACCGCAAAATCCGACGCCGACGCCGATGCCGCAGCGAACCCTGCCCCCGTCCCGACCGCCATCTCCGCCGCCGCCGTTGCCGCCGCCTCCGCCGCTGCCACCCGCGCCGTAAGCGCCTCGACATCCATCCGCAATCCCAACCCCTCCCCCAACCCCGCCGCTTTGCCTGCTGCCGCAGCCTCCGCCGCCGCCTTGGCCGCCGAAGCCTCCGCCGCTGCAGTCGCCGCCGCCTCCGCCGCCGCCACCCGCGTCGTAAGTGCCTCCACCTCCGCTGCCAGCGCCAACCTCACCCGGTTCGCGATCGCGTCCGTGTCAACTTCTCCTCTCACGGG
>Ga0307489_10000589_pt1 | contig 22404 bp, 15 predicted proteins | sample SB12metaG_FD_202247 | JGI IMG/M metagenome (GOLD analysis project Ga0307489, IMG submission 202247) | Sea-ice brine microbial communities from Beaufort Sea near Barrow, Alaska, United States - SB 1.2 | ecosystem: Environmental > Aquatic > Marine > Coastal | place: USA: Alaska | collected... | reverse complement strand
AGAGAAACTTGAATTTCGTCGAATGTTTTCTGGTGAGCAAGACAGCGCAAGCTGTTATTTAGATATTCAGTCAGGCTCTGGTGGCACTGAAGCGCAAGATTGGGCAGAAATGCTCATGCGTATGTATCTAAGATGGGGCGAAGCCCACGGCTATAAAACTGAAGCTATTGAAGTCACTGATGGTGACGTTGCCGGTATTAAAGGTTGTACCATTAAGTATACGGGCGAATATGCCTATGGTTGGTTACGCACAGAAACAGGTGTACACCGATTAGTACGTAAATCACCTTTTGATTCAAGTGGCCGTCGTCATACCTCCTTTGCCTCAGCGTTTATTTACCCTGAGATTGACGACAATATTGAGATAGATATTAACCCTGCTGACTTGCGGATAGATACTTATCGTGCATCAGGTGCGGGTGGGCAGCACGTCAATAAAACCGATTCAGCAATTCGCATTACCCACGAACCTACGGGTGCTGTGGTGCAATGTCAAAGTGATCGCTCACAGCATAAAAACCGTGCAACCGCGATGAAGCTATTAAAAGCTAAGCTTTATGAATTAGAAATTCAAAAGCAAAATAAAGATAAGCAAGAGCTAGAAGACGGTAAATCAGATATTGGTTGGGGCAGTCAAATTCGCTCTTATGTATTAGATGATAGCCGTATTAAAGATTTAAGAACAGGCGTTGAAAATCGTAATACACAAGCGGTTCTTGACGGTGATTTAGACAAATTTATTGAAGCAAGCCTAAAATCTGGTTTGTAATATAAGCGCTTTAAAATTAAGTAACGAGAAACAACATGACTGACAACGTTAAAAATAACCCAACTAAGCAGCAAGTGGCTCAAGATGAAAACAAACTCATTGCTGAACGTCGCGTTAAATTAGAAAAAATTCGCTCGAATTGCACTGCAAATGGTTTTCCAAATGATTTTAATCGTGAACATTTAGCGGCCGATATTCAAGCTGAACACGGTTTAAAATCTAAAGAAGAGCTTGAAGAACTTCAAGTGACTTATGCTATTGCTGGTCGTGTTATGGCCAAGCGTGGTCCATTTATAGTTATTCAAGATATGTCAGGCCGTATTCAAGCCTATGCTGAAAAAACAGTTCAAAAGGATATTAGAGCACGTTGGGGCTCATTAGATATTGGTGACATCATCGGCGTTAGAGGTATTTTACATAAATCTGGTAAGGGCGACCTTTACGTTAATATGAACGAATATTCATTATTGACTAAATCATTACGTCCATTACCTGAAAAGTTTCATGGACTGTCCGACCAAGAAACTAAATATCGCCAGCGTTATGTTGATTTGATCATTAATGAAGATACTCGTAATACGTTCAAAATGCGTTCGAAAATTGTTGATGGTATTCGTAAGTACTTAGTAAGTCGTGACTTTATGGAAGTTGAAACACCGATGTTACAAGTTATTCCTGGTGGCGCAACAGCTAAGCCTTTCATGACTTATCATAATGCTCTTGATATCGATATGTACTTACGTATTGCTCCTGAGCTTTATTTGAAGCGTCTGGTTGTTGGTGGTTTTGAGCGTGTATTTGAAATTAACCGTAATTTCCGCAACGAAGGTTTATCAACTCGTCATAATCCAGAATTTACCATGATTGAATTCTACCAAGCTTATGCTGATTATAATGATCTAATGAACCTCACTGAAGATATGCTGCGCACAATCGCTGAAGATGTTTTAGGTACACCAATAGTACGTAATACAGTAAAAAACAGCGAAGGAGAGGTCATAGAAGAGAAGTTTTATGATTTTGGTCAGCCGTTTGTCCGTTTATCTATGGTTGATGCGATTCTTAAATATGGTAAAGATCATCATGCAGCTGCACATATAGATGAACTCGTACTTCGTGACCCAGAAAATAACTTTGAGGCTATCAAAACGATAGCAAAAGCCGTTGGTGTAAAAGAAGGTGAAGCCGCAAAATTATGGGGCCCAGGTAAATATATTTGTGAAATTTTTGAAGAGGTTGCTGAGCATTTATTAGACCAACCTACTTTCATCACAGAATACCCTTGGGAAGTTTCACCCCTGGCTCGTCGCAATGACAATAATTCATTTATCACAGACAGATTTGAGTTCTTCGTCGGTGGACGTGAGTTAGCTAACGGTTTCTCAGAGTTAAACGATGCAGAAGATCAAGCGGCTCGTTTTAAGAAACAAGTAGAAGAAAAAGATGCGGGTGATGATGAAGCCATGCACTTTGATGATGATTACATTAGAGCGCTTGAGCATGGGTTACCACCAACAGCTGGGGAAGGTATTGGTATTGACCGATTAGTGATGTTATTTAGTGACTCACCTACCATCAAAGATGTTATTTTATTCCCTCATATGCGTCCTGAGGCTGAATAAGAGTCTTAATATTAGCCATCATATTGGAAAGCACCTTCGGGTGCTTTTTTTTGTTCAATTATTAATGAATGTAACAACCTTAATTTAATAGGGTTTTTAATCTATAGTGATTAAGTTAATCATAAGTTCTTTATACCTAAACTAATATGGAGATAGACCATGGCAATAGAAGTTAAATTTACCCTTAATGACGCTGATTTAGACTACTTTCGTGCAGTAATGAAAAAATCACAAGATAATACTCATAACCTTAATGAAAGCTCTATTTTGGAAAATGCAAAAAAATTAAGTGGCGATGTTAAAGGATCAGTACCCCCATTTGTCAGTGAACGTTTGGAAAAACTGGAAATTATGGTGGCAATTATAGAAGATGAAGAATGGCAAATTCCTGATGAAGAGCGCGCTGAAATGATAAGCGCATTAGCTTATTTTAGTGAACCTGAAGATTTAGTCCCTGATGCTATTCCAGTACTAGGTTTTTTAGACGATGCTATTATGATTGAGCTAGTTGCCAAAGAATTTAAAGATGATATTGATGCTTTTGAAGAGTTTTGCGTGTATAGAGAACGTGAAGAAGGTCGTGCAGGTGATAACACTATTACTCGTGAGGAATGGTTAGGCGCTAAGCGCCGTGATCTTCACAATAGAATGAGGGCTCGCCGCTCTTCTCGTCGAGGAGGAAGTTCATCCTTTAAGTCTATTTTCTGATGGTGTACTAAACGATAGTTACCCACGAGGATACATAAAGAAAACCGATAGTGTTAATAGCTATCGGTTTTTTATTTATTTATAATTCATTTGGTTACATCTTTATAAATAAAACAATTTACATCAAGTGTAGCGTAGCATAAGGTTTGTGGCTGAAAAATAATAATAAAACCAGGAATGAAAATGTTAACAATTAAGAGCTTATCTAAAACCTACGACAACGGTGTTAACGCACTTAACGATGTTTCACTAGAAATTCCTAAAGGCATGTTCGGTCTTTTGGGACCTAATGGTGCAGGTAAGTCATCATTAATGCGGACCATTGCGACTTTACAAAGTGCTGATTCTGGTAACATTGATTTTGACGGTATTGATGTTTGTAACGCTCCCCAAGCTTTACGTCAACGACTGGGCTACTTACCACAAGACTTTGGTGTTTACCCTCGGATTAGCGCTTATGAGCTACTTGACCATTTAGCTATTTTAAAAGGTATTAAAAATAAAGCTGAACGTAAAGAGGCTGTTGATGGCTTGCTAGCCCAAACTAATCTATATCAACATAAGAAAAAAGCCGTTAGTGGTTTTTCTGGTGGAATGCGTCAACGTTTTGGTATTGCGCAAGCCTTGCTTGGTGATCCTGATTTATTAATTGTTGATGAGCCTACCGCAGGACTTGATCCTGAAGAGCGTAATCGCTTTCACAATTTACTTGTTGGTTTAGGTGAAGATAAAGCCATTATCTTATCAACACATATTGTGGATGATGTGACTGAACTTTGTCCTAATATGGCGGTATTAGCGTCTGGTAAAATTGTGTTAGAAGGGAACCCTATTTTATTAACCGATAAACTGAACGGACAAATTTGGCGTAAGTCAGTGTCTCAGCAAGAAGCGATTGAGTTAGAGCAAAATCTTACGGTTATTTCAAAACGACTCTTTGCCGGACAAACCATTGTTCATGTAATGGCTGATAATGCGCCTGAAGGTTTTGACGTCGCACCCGCCAATCTAGAAGATGTCTATTTTTCTACCCTTCATAACCACCGTAATTTAGCTTAAGGAGCAAACTATGTTAGCTAAAATGTTTGTTTTTGAGTGGCGCTACTTTACCCGTCAGCCATCTTTTTATGTTACCTCGCTGATTTTTTTCTTACTGAGTTTTTTTGCAACAGTGAGTGAAAATGTTCAAATTGGTGGTGGCGGTAATGTTGTTTACAACGGCCCCTTTTCAATTGCCCAGACCTTATTAATTATGGGCCTATTTGCCATGTTCTTAGTGGTTAATTTTGTTGCTAGTACTGCAACGAGAAATGAAACCAGTCAAATGTCAGAGTTGCTTTATAGTAAACCGATAAACCCGGTGAGTTATCAATTAGGGCGATTTTTAGGCTCATTCGCTATAGTCGTTACTGTCTTTGCTTTTGTCCCTTTAGGTATTATTCTGGGCTGCTTTATCGGAAGTCTAACTGGTTGGGTTGACCCTGAGCGCCTAGGGGTGACAAATTTAAGTCATTACTTTACTGCTTTCTTTTATTTGTCTTTACCAACCTTATTTGTGTTGTCTTGTTTTTTCTACGCAGTAGCCACACGCTTTCGCTCAATGATGGCGGTCTACTTATCGGCAGTAGGCCTATTTATTTTATATACTATTGCCGGACGCTTCGCTTCTGAGCCAGAATATCGAACACTTGCCGCGATACTAGACCCTTTTGCTTCTAATACCTTTAGTGAAGTTACCCGCTATTGGACCATGTTTGATAAAAATAATACCGCCCTTGAACTCAGTGGCTTGTTGTTACAAAATCGTTTGTTATGGCTAGCGGTTGCGGTAGCTATTTTAGCGATATTTGGCGGCTTTCGATTAAAAGTTCGTTTACCTAAAGCAAAAACTGAGAAAAAATTGGCACAGGAAAAAACCACTGACGTTAGTTCACTATTAAAGAATAACATCACTTATAAAAGCGCTGGTATTCAAACCCTATCTCACTTGATTTTGAGAACTCAGTTTGAAATTAAGCAAGTGGTATTGAGTGCGCCATTCTTAGTGCTAGGTGTATTAACTATTTTTTTGTTAGTTGCACCATTACTTGACCCTAGCGGGATGTATGGTACACCTAACTGGCCGTTAACTCAGTCGATGGTCGAATTAATTGCAGGTTCAACAGGCTTGCTAATGATGATTGTTTTAGCCTATTACAGTGCTGAAGTTGTTTGGCGAGAGCGTAATTCAGGCATGGGCGATATAGTGGATGCAATGCCAGTAAGTAATATCACTTTTTGGTTGTCAAAAATTATAGCCATTAGTTTAGTGCTTACCTTGCTGTATGTCTTTGGTATGGTGGTAACCATAGTCAACCAAATGCTACAAGGTTTTAATAATTATGAGTTATCTCAATATATTACTCGTTTAGGGTATATTAATTTATATCCTTTATTTCTAACCGCTATATTAGCTTTTTTCTTACAAGTAATTAGCCCTAATAAATATGTGGGTATGATGCTCTTTGTGCTTTATATCATCAGTACTATCACGTTGAGCAGCTTTGGCTTTAGTCATAACATGTACCAATTTGCTAACGCACCCCAAGTTTTATACTCAGACATCAATGGTTATGGACATTTTCTTGAAGCACATACTTGGTATATGCTGTACTGGACTGGTCTTGCTGTTGTTTTAGCTGGGTTAAGTCATGGGTTATGGCATAGAGGGCCAGCACAAACATTAAAAACTAGGATGAAAAATGTTGGTTACTACTTAGGAGTCAAAGGGAGATCCATTATTGCCCTTGGTTTTATCGTGTTTGTCGGTAGCGGTACCTATATTCATTACAATACTCGGGTTTTAAATGAGTTTGTGATTCAAGATGTTCAAGAAGATAGACAAGCAGGGTACGAGCATAAATACGTGCAGTATCTTAATGCGGATATACCTACTATTACTAAAACGCACGCAAAAATAGACATTTATCCAAACGAACGTCGCATAAAGGCCTTATCTGAAATTACGGTAACCAATACTTCAAATGAAGCAATTACTCGATTTTTAGTCGCAAAACCCCGCTTTAGTAAACAATGGGGCGTTGTAATTGAAGGTGGAGAGCTGGGAGAATTAGATGAAGAGTTTGATACGGCGTGGTTTGAGTTTGATAAACCATTGCAGCCAGGTGAGTTTAGAACGGGAAAATTGCTTGCTGAACTTGCCCATCAGGGGTTTGCTGATGGTAGTGGCGATGTCACTTTAGTTGAAAACGGTACCTTCATCGATAATTTTAGTTTGTTTCCAAATTTTGGCTATCAACAGGGCTGGCAACTCAGCGACCGTCACGATAGACGCAAGCACGGTCTTGAACCGTTAAAGCGAGCCAATAAACTTGAAGAGGAACAATATTATAACGAAAGCTTTTTTGGTAAAGGTATTGGCTTTATAGATTTTGAAGCAACCGTGTCAACATCTTTGGATCAATTTGCCATTGCACCGGGTTATTTGCAAAGTAAAAAACAAGAAAATGGCCGTAATATCTATCACTATAAAATGGATGCACCTATGGTGAACTTCTACTCTGTGATATCGGCTCGTTTAGCGTCTAAAAAACAGACTTATAAGGGGATTGATATAGAAGTGTATTATCATCAAGACCATGTAATGAATGTTGATCGCATGATTGAGTCAGTCCAAGACTCAATTGATTACTTTACTGAAAGTTTTGGCGCTTATCAGCACAAACAAATGCGTATTATTGAGTTCCCTGGTTACCGCTCCTTTGCCCAGAGTTTCGCCAATACGGTGCCCTATTCAGAAAAAATTGGCTTTATTACTGATTTACGAGATCCTGAAAATATTGACCCTGTTTATTATGTTACAGCGCATGAGGTGGCACATCAGTGGTGGGGCCATCAAGTAGGGGCAGCAAATGTTCAAGGCAGCGCAATAGTCTCTGAAACGTTATCGCAATACAGTGCATTGATGGTGATGGAGAAAAAATATGGTCCTGAAAAAATTCGTAAATTTTTAAAATATGAACTTGATCGTTATCTTCGTGGCCGTAGCGTTGAAACTTTAGAAGAAATGCCAGTATATCGCAGTGAAAATCAGCAATATATCCATTATCGAAAAGGCTCAGTGATCATGATGTCACTCAAAGACCGTATAGGTGAAGAGCGACTAAATAAAGCACTGCAAGATTTTTTAGTTGAGTTTAAATATAGCAGCACACCTTATCCAACAACGTTAGATTTACTCCGCTACCTTAATCAAGACACTAATGAGCAAGAAAAAGAGTTTATTAGCAGCTTATTTGAATACATAAGTTTGTATGATCTTAAGACCACCGAGGTTGAGGTGAAAGCTGTTGAAGGTGAAGCGATGCTATTTGATGTGACCTTAACCATTGACGCGGCATTAATGCATGCAGACGGTCAAGGTAGAGAAACAGAGGTTGAGTTTGTCGACCTTGTTGATATTGGTTTATTTAGTGCAGACCCTGAAGATCTGAGCGCGAAAGATTTTGTGATGTACTTGCAAAAACATCAAATTAAAACGGGTACCAATGAAATCACTATCAGAGTTAAAGGTCAGCCTACATTTGCTGGCGTTGACCCTTTTATTAAATTAGTGGATAGAGACAGCGCGGATAATATTTATCGCTTGTAGTGCTCTTTGATAGGTAATAAAAAGCCAGTAGTTTTTAAACTACTGGCTTTTTAAGTTTGGACATTAGCGTATTATTTAATGGTTATGACCGCAGCCTTCTTCAGCATGGACATGGCCATGTTCAAGTTCTTCTTCAGTAGCATCACGAATTTCAATTATGTCGACTTCAAATTTTAAATCAAGACCAGCGAGTGGGTGATTACCATCAACGGTAATATCATCGTCTTGAACGTCGATAACAATAACTGTCTGCTCACCATCATCAGTTGTCGCACGCAATTGCGAGCCGACAGCCAAATCATCAATACCAGCAAATAAAGATTTAGGTACAGTTTGAACATAATCATCAAAGCGCTCGCCATAGGCTTGAACTGCAGCGACTTCAACATCAAATTTATCGCCAACTTTATGGTCAACCAAAGCATCCTCTAACCCTGGGATTAAGTAGCCAGTTCCATGAATAATAGCAAGTGGCTTGTCGTCGTATGAACTGTCGATTAGAGTATCTTCGTTGTCTGAAACGGCATAGTGCATAACAACAACTTTATTTTTGCAAATTTTCATAAAAATTAATCTTCTTCGTTAAGTGAATAGGGTAATTGGTTTACAGAAAAAATAACCTCCGGTTGAGTTTTTAAGCGGAACAGAGTGCCTTCAGCAACATCACTTGCGAGCACCGCTTGAACATTGATTTGGTTTTCTGCTTGATAGCTTGCTAGGACATCACCGGCTTTGCGCCAATTTTCACCCAGTTGCTTTTCTAGGATGTCCCCTGCAGATATTTGGTTTTTTAACTCTGTGACATTTTCAGAGGAAAGGGCAAATAAAGCCCGTTTGTTTTTTCCTAAATATTTCATACGAGCAACAGTTTCTTGACCTAGGTAACAGCCTTTAGTAAAGCTAATACCATTAATAGCCTGTAAATTCAGCATTTGTGGTATATATTGCTCTAAACTGTTTTCGGCTAATAGTGGAAAACCTTCTTGAATTTCGGTTAGTTGCCAAACTGCTTGGTTATAAATGGGTAGATTAAATTGCTTTATAAGCTGAGTGACTGCGTCGTTTTCATCAATCACTAAATACCGAGCTTGTTTACCAGCAAGATAAACTAACGTGGTAGTACCTACTTGAATAACAGGACGTAAACTGTCAGGCACTTCGTTGAATCTTTGCTGTAATACCTGGCTGGCTTCTTCACCTATCAGGGCAAAGAAATTAAGTTGAGCTGTTTCTGTAATGGTCACTTTGGCGAATACACCAAACCTTTGTAATGCAGCTAAAGAAAGAGGGAGACTTGATTTAGATTGTAATAATAAATGCGCACCCGATCGGTTAATTAACCTAAAAACTGATAGTACTTTACCTTTAGCATCACAATGGGCACCATGACTTAAAGAGTTCTCGGTAACAGCGTCTACATCACAAGTCACTTGCCCTTGTAAGTACTTAGTTTGCTCTTCGCCTAATAATGATATCGCGCTAAAATCATTGAGTGATATGACATAAGTTGCCGGCAACTGTGATGAATTTGGTGTTAAAGAAATTATTTTGAGAGACATAAGTATATTCATTATTGCGTCTGGTATTTATATTAATGAGGCCGATTATTAAAAACTCAAGAATTTATCGACTAATTGTTAATAAAAGAATGCGATTTTGTTGGCAGGATTGTTACAATAGCGCTACTTTTATTGTTAAGTGGTGTGCTATGTCAGTTCAATCTCAAAATCCTCAGTCATCTTTAGATGATTTAAAAGTTCCACGTAAAGGGCCGTTGACCGATAATAAACCTCGATTGAGATGGGCATGTCGTCGTGGTATGCTGGAGTTGGATGTACTTTTTAGACCATTTGTTGATGAAGCTTATGATGACTTAGCTGATCAAGACAAACTTATATTTGAACGCTTACTTGTGGAGCAAGATCCCGAGTTGTTTGCTTGGTTTATGGGACACAAAATTTGTGAAGACGAAGAACTTAACGCCATGGTCCAATTTATTCTTAACCGCGTCAAAGTATAAAGTTACTATTAACAAGTCGCGCCATCAATTTTTTATTTACGGTGTCTTTTTTTTCTTTATTATTGCCTCATTAATTGCTTTTCTTACCTTGAATTTATATTTACTGGCAAGTGTTACCTTTGTTATTTTTTTTATATTATCAATAGCAATGCCGACCCCAATGATGTTTACACCTTCGTCCAGTCGGGGATGTATAGAGTCACTTTTTTTGACTGACAAAGGGTTATGTCAATTCAGCAGTTACCAACGTAATAATAGCGTTGAAGAATATGCATTTTCTCCCTATTCGAGAGTGAGCTTTCTCGGTTGCTGGCTGATTTTTTCTAAAGTGGGAAATTCAAATGAGCTACAATCAAAATTCATTTTTAAAGATAGCCTATCATCTAAAGATTATTCTCGGTTGAGGCGCGTTATTATGGCGTTAAGATCGTGATTTTAGCTTCTTTGTTAAGATTAGGATAGTCTAAAGTGTAATGCAGGCCTCTACTTTCTTTCCGCTCTAATGCACTGTTTATAATAAGCTTGGCTACTTGCACTAAATTGCGTAATTCAAGCAAGTTATTGCTCACTTTAAAGTGTCGATAATATTCATCTATTTCACTTTGCAACATCTCAACACGGCGTAATGCTCTTTCGAGGCGTTTAGTGGTGCGGACAATGCCAACAAAATCCCACATAAATAGCCTCAACTCATGCCAATTATGTTGAATGATCACTTCTTCATCAGAGTCTGTTACTCGGCTTTCATCCCATTTAGGTAATTTGTGAAAAGGCATCGTATGATCGATATTAGCTGAAATTTCAATTGCTGCTGCTCTTGCAAAAACCAAGCACTCTGATAAAGAGTTGCTTGCTAATCGATTAGCACCATGTAAACCGGTATATGAAACCTCTCCAATGGCATATAAATTATCAATATCGGTTTTACCATTTTTATTTATCATTACTCCTCCGCAAGTATAGTGCGCGGCAGGAACAATCGGAATGGCTTGGTTTGCCATATCGATACCTAAAGACTTGGTTTTTTCATAAATAGTAGGGAAATGATCTTTAATAAAGGCTTTGTCTTTATGGCTGATATCTAAATACATGCAGTCAACACCTAAACGTTTCATTTCAAAATCGATGGCGCGGGCTACAACGTCACGTGGAGCAAGTTCTGCTCTATCATCAAAATCAGGCATAAATCGACTACCATCAGGTCGTTTTAATAATGCTCCCTCACCGCGGAGTGCTTCTGTTAATAAAAAAGTACCTGCATCAGGATGAAATAAACAAGTGGGATGAAATTGGTTGAACTCCATGTTAGCAACACGGCAACCTGCACGCCATGCCATGGCAATACCGTCACCACTAGCGACATCTGGATTTGAAGTATACTGATAAACCTTACTAGCACCACCTGTCGCTAAAATGGTTTTTTTTGCTTGGATGCTTTCAACTTTTTCATTGTCTCTGTTCCAAATATAAGCGCCGATGCAAAGTTTTTCTGTTGAGTTTTTCTGTTGCTGACAAATTAGGTCAATGGCATTAAAACGCTCAAGTAAAGTAATTCGTTTATGCTGTTTAACACGATTGATTAGTGTTGTTTGTATTGCTTGACCTGTGGCATCAGCAGCATGAAGAATGCGGCGATGAGAGTGACCACCTTCTCTTGTTAGGTGATAACTTGAATCACCTGCTACATTTTTATTTCGATCAAAAGCCACGCCTTGACCAATCAACCATTGTAAGCAGGCTTTAGCGTTTTCTGCGGTGTACTTAACTGCTTCTTCATCACAAAGCCCTGCGCCTGCAATCAGCGTGTCTGAGACATGAGAGTCAATACTGTCATGTTCATCAAAAACAGCAGCTACTCCACCTTGGGCATAAAAAGTTGAGCCCTCATTCATTAATCCTTTACTTAACATAATGACGTTAGATTCTTGTGCTAAATGTAAGGCAAGAGTTAAACCTGCAGCTCCGCTGCCAATAATTAACACATCACAATTGTATTGTTGATTCATAAATGTCGGATTTTAAGGTATTCTATGGTTTATAAGATGATATTACAGTTTATTGTATTAATCGAACAGCAATAAACAGGTTATAATCAGAATAATTTTAAATTATTTTCATTTTTTTAAATAAAAAAAAATAATTAGAACTTTTTATTAAATGTACAGTCTTACTTGATGCACGTACTGTTGCTTGACTTGAACAGAACTAGAATTGAGTTGATTTTGTAGTTAGGAGATATAGCTCTGATGAGCGAACAGAACGTTGACCAAGAATTGGTTGAGCGGGTGCAACGTGGAGATAAAAACGCTTACAACCTGCTAGTAACGAAATACCAACATAAAGTGGCAAATTTAGTATCACGTTATGTAAGAAACCAGAGTGATGTACCTGACTTAGTTCAGGAAGCTTTTATAAAAGCTTATCGTGCTTTAGCTAATTTTAGAGGGGAAAGTGCATTTTATACTTGGTTATATAGAATAGCGGTTAATTGTGCAAAAAATCATTCGGTCGCTTTAGGACGTAAACCCCCAGGTACTGATATTGACGTTGATGATGCGGAGTTTTATGACACAGGTGAAGCATTAAGAGAAAATGCCTCACCTGAAAAGATTTTACTTACGGAAGAAATTAAAAAAGTAATTTTTGATACTATGGAGCAATTACCTGAAGACTTGCGCTTAGCAATAAATTTTAGGGAGCTTGAAGGCTTAAGCTACGAAGAAATCTCGGTTATTATGGATTGTCCGGTAGGCACTGTGCGCTCAAGAATATTTAGAGCACGTGATGCTATCGAGAAAAAAATAAGGCCACTCCTTCAAGGTTAATAACTCAAAGTGAAGAGTTAAAGATTATTTAAGGTTTAAAACAAAGCGTTTAAACTAATATTTACAATTATTATAAAGGTTAATGTATGAGTGAAAGTAAGTTTGAAAAAGTGTCATCACTTGTTGATAACTATCATAACGACAAAAATGAAAGTGTTGAGTTGTTTGAACAGTTAAACACTGACAGTGTACTTTCTGATACTTGGAGTCATTATCATTTAATTGGTGATGTACTTCGTGATGAAATTCCAAGTGAAATTTTATTAGACTTTTCTACCCAAATTGCTCAAGAAATTGCTTATGAACCTACTGTTTTAGCACCTAAAAAATCAACCTTGTTTAATGCGGTTAAAGCCAAGGTTGTGCAATTTTCTAAACCTTTTGGTCAAGTCGCCATTGCGGCTTCTGCTGCAGGTTTTATGGTTATAGGTGTTCAGCAAAATGTAGCTCAAAATGAAATTATTATGCCCAGTCAAGTATTTCAAACTACTCCTTTAGCAGGCTTTGCTGCACCGGTAAGTTTTAATACAGAGTCAACAAACCGTTTATCACAAAAGCAAATGTATATTGAACAACAAAGACGTTTTCAGGCACTTTTATCAGATCATTATCAACAAGTTAAATTAAGTGCGTCAAAAAATGATAGCCAAACATTACCGACACTAGAGGTTGAAGACTCAGTTAAATGAAAGTATTAATTTTTTTATTATTGCTGTTAAGTACTTGCTTTTCAGCCATAGCTGCTGACTCATTACCAGTAAAACCAGCAATTGAAAATTCACCAATCACCACTCCTATTTCTGCAAAGCTTTGGCTAGAACGACTTTCTACAGCGCTAAAAACACTTAATTTTAACACCTCTTTTGTCGTAGTTAAAAATAACCAAGCAGAGCCTTACCATTGGTTTCATGGCAGAGATGAAGATGATTTGGAACTGGAAATATTTGCCACACTTAATGGCCCCCGACATGATATTTTGAGAAAAGGCGATATTGTTAGTTATATTGAGTCTGAAGTCTCGCCATATTCAGTTGAGTCTAAAAAAATAAGCGGGCCTATTCCTGCTATTTTAAGTGCTGATATTAGTACTATTGAAAATGATTATGAATTTATCTCTGTTGGGCGTAGTAGAGTCTTAGGTCGTGTTGCACAATTAATTCGCATTGTATCTAAAGAACAAGACCGATTTGGTTATTGGCTTTGGTTAGATCAAGAATCTGGACTGTTGCTGAAACTAGCTATAATTTCTCTTAAAGGCCAACTACTTGAGCAAATACAATTTACCCATTTAGACATTACTGACAGTTTAGTTGATACCTTAATACAATTAAAACAAGCTGATTTACCGCCTGTTATTGAAGTACCTATTATTAATCAGGATCATGAATTAACTTGGCAGGTTAATTGGTTGCCAACTGGTTTTAAGCAAATAAAAGCTAATCGTCATAGTATGTCTTCAACTAACCAACCGGTAGAATTCATGTTATATAATGATGGCTTAGTTGATGTCTCTGTCTATGTTAGTGCAAGCCATGAAAAGCAAAGAAAGGTTGAATATGTAATGGATGGGGCAACGGTTGTGTTAAACCAGGTAGTTAATGGTTTTGAGATTAGTGTTGTTGGTAAAATCCCCTCAAATACAGCCAAAGCTATCGCTAATTCTATAGGTATTAAAGCAGCACCATGATGGAAGAGCTAGCAACCGTCGTTGCCATTGATTCAATTAGTGCTCAAGTCTCAAGAATAACTGTAGAGAGCCAAATTAAATCAACATGTAGCAGTTGCCACCAAATTGATTCATGCGGAAGTGGTCAAGTTTCTAAGGCTTTACCGAAAAAAAACCTTATTGTTGAATTAACAACAGAACTCCCAGTAAAACTTGGTGATACTGTCGTTCTTGGCTTATGTGAAAAAGGCCTTTTGCAAACGGCTTGGCAAGTTTATTTATGGCCACTTATTGGCTTGATTATGTTTTCAGGGCTGGGGCAATATTTAGTTCAGCAAACAAATTTTACCAATGAAATCTATGGCATAATATTAGGCTGTAGTGGCGGTTATTTAGGACACCGACTAGCAAGATTTTGGCAAACTTATAGTAAAAACTCTTTGGCACTAATGCCTAAAATACTTCGTGTTAATGTAATAGATTTAAAAGTTGTTCACCTCGATTAGATAAATGTTAATAAAAATAGCCCCTAGCGACCTAAATTAGTAAAATATCACCCGTAATTATTTTATCAGCCTAGTATCCATTTATCTATTTTTTACCTAGATGATTAACCCATTGAGTTTAGGCTATTTCGGGATGTTCTCAGTAAAAACCTCTTTGATCATGTATATGTTATCGGCTAAATGCTTTAATAAAACCATGGTAATTTCACTTGAACTTATTCAACATAAAGTGAATACTGATTTTATGATCATTTTAGTATATCTAAGAAGACGAATAGAAAATATCCACAAATAGAACAATAGTTTGGAGCTATTTGCATCACTAATAAACTAACGCTGAAGAATGTACTTAATGATGAGTAACTTAATTACCAGAAGAGCAACTTTTGTTTGGTAATAAGGTTTACGGTATACCCTTTTAAATAGTTACCAGCTCCAGTTTTTATATACTTTCTATTTGATTTTATCTCTTTAGAATCGCGTCATTTTAATGCTTGAACTCCATTCCTTATTATTTACAAAAAACCATACACTCCGATATTTGTTACTCATCTTAAATTGATCAACAAATAAGGTGCTTTCCCAAAATTCAACAACAACCTGTTAAATAACCCACCAGGAAAAGTGATTTTATTCTTATTTATATTCAAATATTATGAATATAAATTCACAAAATGATTGACTCATAGACATTTTATAGTTAATTTTGCCGACCCATTTTATTTAAAATGATAATCATTCATTAATAATAGTGGGCTTTATAAATTTTTGTTGACAAATTGTCGTTGGTTGGTTGTTTGATAAATTATATATTCAGAATAGATACTTAAAATACCATTTTATAGCTTCTGACAATATCTAAGTAACTACGTCCATGTTGGTAAGGCATTTGACCGATTGAGGCATGGGCACCTGAAAATAAATGATACAAGCGTAATTATCTAGTCATAGTTGGTTATCGGCATTACTAGCAACTTAGTTACTAGATATTTAGACAATTTAAAAATGATCACTCATTTAGGGTAATTGATATTAATGAGTAAGTGACAATTAGTTAATTAAAATAGTTTGATGATATAGGAAGAAGCAATGAATAGTATGAGCAAAAAGTCCCAAGGTCTTTATCGCGCTGAATTTGAGCATGACAGCTGTGGTATTGGTTTTGTCGCTAACCTAAAGGGGAAAAAATCTCACGATATTATTAAAAATGCACTTACTATGTTGAGTTGTATGGAACACCGTGGTGGCACTGGCTTTGATATTAAAAGTGGCGATGGTGCTGGTATCCTTATTCAAATCCCACATGAATTTTTACTTCAAGAAACAGTATTATTAGGCTTTAATTTACCTTGTGCCGGTGACTATGGTGTCGGCATGATTTTCTTTCCGTCGGCCAAACAACAGAGAGCAGCCTGTCGAGACATTTTAAACGAAAATATTAATGATTTAGGTTTAACCTTGTTAGGTTATCGTGAAGTCCCTGGTGATAACTCAATGTTAGGCGCTGCTTCATTAGAAACTGAACCAAATATCGAACAAGTATTCATAGCAAAACCAGCTGGACTTACGGCGCAAGACTTTGAACGTAAGTTGTTTGTTTTACGTAAATACACTTCTCATAAGATCAATAACAGTATTGCTGAAGACCGAGATGAATTTTATGTTACCTCGATGTCTTCAACAAAAATTGTTTATAAAGGGCAGTTTACCACAGAGCAAGTGCGTCAATATTATCTTGATTTACAAGATGAACGAACAATCTCTGGTATGGCAATGTTTCATTCTCGTTTTTCAACGAATACTTTCCCTGCCTGGCGTCGTGCTCAACCATTTCGTTATATTGCTCACAATGGTGAAATTAATACTGTTCGAGGTAATATCAATTGGATGAATGCCCGTGAAGCTTTATTCAGCTCAGTTAATTTTACTGATGCGGAATTAAATATGTTAAATCCGGTGTGTAACAATGATAATTCTGATTCGGCTAATTTGGATATGGCAATTGAATTATTAGTATTGAGTGGGCGTTCACTGGCACAAGTCATGATGATGATGGTCCCCGAGGCTTGGCAAACTCAAACTAATATGGATGAAACCAAGAAAGCATTTTATGCGTATTATGCTTGTATAATGGAGCCATGGGATGGTCCTGCTTCATTATCGTTTACTGATGGTAATATCATTGGTGCTACACTCGACCGAAACGGTTTACGCCCTTCTCGTTACTTGTTAACTGAAGATGGCACTCTAGTTATGGGGTCTGAAACCGGTGCATTATGTGTTGATCAGGCAACTGTGGTTGAAAAAGGTCGTCTACAGCCGGGTAAAATTTTTATTGCTGATTTAGATCAAGGTCGTATTATCAGTGATGATGAAGTAAAACAACAAGTTAGTTCCGCTCAACCTTATGGTGAGTGGTTAGCAGAAAACAAAGTTGAGCTAGATAATCTGCCATTACCGCCAGCCTCTATTGTCAAGCCGCCATTGGCTGATCTTCGTAAAATGCAAAAAGCATTTGGTTATACAAGCGAAGATCTTCATTTGGTCTTGGCGGGTATGGTTGGTACATCAAAAGAACCTCTTGGTGCTATGGGGACAGATACGCCTTTGGCGGTCTTATCAAATCGACCTCAACAATTATCACACTATTTTAAACAGTTGTTTGCTCAAGTGACTAATCCACCAATAGATCCCATTCGTGAAGAGTTGGTTATGTCACTGCGTGGTTATATCGGAAAGTCGCTCAACTTGCTCGATGAAACAGCAGCACATTGCCATAAAGTTGAAATTGATCAACCCGTATTAACCAATGAGCAACTTCTTAAGTTACAGCATATTGATAATGATCATTTGAAATCAAAAACCATTAGTATCACCTTTAAAGCTAACGGTGAGTCTGACGCACTTAAAATTGCACTTGATCGCATTTTTTTGTTTGCTAAAAATGCAGTGGAAGAGGGTTGTGCAATATTGATATTAAGTGATCGTGATGTTGATAGTGACCATGTGGCAATTCCATCAGTATTAGCAACAGCGGCCGTTCATCATTACTTAATTCGGGAGAAACTTCGTTCTTACGTTGATATTATTCTAGAATCTGCTGATATCCGTGAAACTCACCATTTTGCCACAGTCATTGGCTATGGCGCTGCAGCGGTAAATCCTTACTTAGCCCTTGAGAGTGTTTTTGCTCTGCGTGATGATGGGGTACTTGACAGTGCGTTATCCGATTCGCAAGTTGTCGACAAGTTCACTAAGGCTGTCGGCAGTGGTTTATTGAAAACTTTTTCTAAGATGGGTATTTCTACGTTACAGTCTTATTTAGGCGCACAAATTTTCGAAGCATTAGGTATTAATTCTGAAGTTGTTGATCAGTACTTTACTGGCACTGTTAGTCGTATCCAAGGTTTAAGCCTAAACCAAATAGCTCAAGAAGCATTGCTTCGCCATCGCGAAGGCTTCCCAGAAGCTAGTCGTATTGCGATTGAAAACCTATTGCCAACAGGTGGAGAGTATTCATGGCGTCACGATGGTGAACGTCATCTATTTAGTCCTACCGTTATCCGTCTATTGCAGCATTCAACAGCGAGTAACGACACTAATCAATTTAAAGAATACGCTAAAACAGTAGATGAGCAGAGTAAAGAGGCGTTCACTCTTCGTGGCTTACTTGAATTTAACGGCGATCGAGCTTCAATTCCTTTGAGTGAAGTTGAACCTATTGAAAATATTTTTAAACGTTTTGCCTCCGGTGCTATGTCCTTTGGCTCTATTTCATGGGAGGCTCACACCACTTTGGCTATTGCTATGAATCGTATTGGAGGGAGAAGCAATAGTGGTGAGGGTGGCGAGGATCCTGTCCGATTTACGCCAATGGAGAATGGCGACTCGATGAATTCGAGGATTAAGCAAGTCGCTTCTGGCCGCTTCGGTGTTACCAGCCATTATCTTACCAACGCAGATGAATTACAGATAAAAATGGCGCAAGGTGCAAAACCCGGTGAAGGTGGTCAATTACCCGGGGATAAAGTTGATGCATGGATTGGTAAAACACGTGGTTCTACTCCTGGTGTTGGTTTGATTTCACCACCACCACATCATGATATTTACTCTATTGAAGATTTATCTCAATTGATATTTGATCTAAAGAACGCTAACCGTGATGCACGAATTAACGTTAAGTTAGTGTCAGAAGCTGGTGTGGGTACTATCGCTTCAGGTGTAACGAAAGCTTATGCTGATGTTGTACTTATTGCGGGTCACGACGGTGGAACTGGTGCTTCACCACTGAGTTCGATTAAACATACCGGGTTACCTTGGGAGCTTGGCTTAGCTGAAACTCACCAAACTTTAGTGCGTAACCAGCTGCGAAGCCGTATTACTTTACAAACTGATGGCCAACTCAAAACACCACGTGATTTAGCTATTGCGACGTTACTTGGTGCAGAAGAATATGGTATGGCTACCGCAGCACTCGTGGTTGAAGGCTGTATCATGATGCGCAAGTGTCACCTAAATACTTGTCCTGTTGGTATTGCGACGCAAGATAAAGAACTCCGTGATCGTTTTACTGGTCGCGCCGACATTTTAGTTAACTTCTTCACTATGATGGCAGATGGCTTACGTGAAATCATGGCTGAACTTGGTTTTAATACTATAGATCAGATGGTGGGCCAAACTCAGTGTCTCAAGCAGCTAGATAATGTTGATCATTGGAAATATAAAGGCATTGACTTAACCCCATTACTACACAAAGAAGAATGTGACCCCGAGCAGACGCTTTATCAGTCAATCAAACAGAAACACTTAATTGACAAAATAATAGACCGCGAGATGATTAAAGATGCGCAAGTAGCACTTGAAAGTCAGCAAAGCGTTGAGCTTGAATATGATGTTATTAATACTGACCGTAGCATTGGTGCGATGATTTCTAATGAAATATCAAAGAAATACCAAGCTAAAGGTTTACCTGATAATACTATTAACGTTAAATTTAATGGCTCAGCAGGTCAAAGTTTTGGTTGTTTCTCGGCTAAAGGTTTACATTTTGAACTTGAGGGCGATGCTAACGATTACTTTGGCAAAGGACTTTCTGGCGCAAATTTAGTGGTATATCCAAGCAAGCAAGCAAAATTTTCAGCAAGTAAAAATATCCTCATTGGTAATGTTGCCTTATTTGGAGCAACCTCGGGCACCGCTTTTATTCGTGGTATTGCGGGTGAACGTTTCTGTGTACGTAACTCTGGGGCAACTGCTGTTGTTGAAGGCTTAGGTGATCATGGTTGTGAGTACATGACGGGTGGTAAAGTCGTCATCTTGGGTGAAACGGGTCGTAACTTTGCAGCAGGCATGTCTGGTGGTGTGGCATATGTACTTGATGTTAATAATGACTTTGCTTCCAAGTGCAACATGGAAATGGTCGCACTTGAAACTGCAGAGACCGAAGAAGATAGCCTTGAATTGAATACATTAATTATTCAACATTTAGAAGCAACAGGATCAGATGTTGCCAGTGAACTGCTGAATGACTGGGAAAAAACCATTAAGCGCTTCGTTAAGGTGATGCCTATAGATTACAAACGTATGCAAGGTTATATGGATGACGTTCGTAAGAGTGGAAAACTTGAGTCTGAGTATGATATTGCAGTTGAAGCTTTTGACCTCCATTTAAACAACATTGCTAGCGCTAAAGCTTAAGCTTCTAAGGAGAATATATCATGGGAAATCCAATAGGGTTTATCAACGTAAAACGTACCTTACCAGCTGAACGCCACCCTGGTGAACGCTTAATTGACTGGCTTGAAGTATCAGAAAAGATGCCTCAAAAAGATATTGAAAAACAAGCTTCTCGTTGCATGGATTGTGGCGTACCATTTTGTCAATCAGCAAAGTCTGAATTTGCACCTGTGGTTGCCGGTTGTCCTGTTAACAATGTCATTCCCGAATGGAATGAATTGATTTATAAAGGTCGTTGGAAAGATGCTGTTGACTTGTTACACAAAACAAATAACTTCCCTGAATTTACTGGGCGAGTCTGTCCTGCACCTTGTGAAGGTTCTTGTGTACTGGGTATCAATGCTGATCCTGTAACAATCAAACTACATGAAAAATCAATTATTGATCATGCCTTTAAAGAAGGTTGGGTAGTTGCAAAGCTGCCAATAGCTCGTACAGGTAAAAGTGTTGCTGTTATTGGTTCAGGCCCTGCAGGTCTTGCTGCTGCAGCACAGCTTAATAAAGCGGGTCATAGGGTGACTGTTTATGAGCGTGCCGACCGCATTGGTGGTCTGTTAATGTATGGTATTCCTAACATGAAACTGCAAAAAGAATTAGTGCAACGCCGCATTGATATCTTAGCTGAAGAAGGGATTGTTTTTGTTGCTAATATCGAAGTTGGTAAAGATATTAGTGTCGAGCAAGTTGAACGTGACTTTGATGCAGTGGTGTTATGTATTGGCGCAACAGTACCACGCGATTTACCTGTTGAAGGACGTGAACTTAATGGTGTTTATTTTGCTATGGATTTTCTTAAAGCGAATACAAAGAGCTTACTCGATAGTGAACATAAAGATGGTTACTACATTAATTCTAATGGTAAAAATGTAGTGGTAATTGGTGGTGGTGATACAGGTACCGATTGTATAGGTACTTCATTACGTCATAAATGTAACAGCGCAATTCAACTCGAGATAATGCCTCGTCCACCAGGTAAAAGAAGTAATGAGAACCCTTGGCCACAATGGCCCAAGCAATTATTGGTTGATTATGGGCAAAGTGAAGCTATTGAAGTTCAAGGCCGAGACCCACGTCAATATCTAGTAATGACTAAGCAAATTGAAAGTGATGGTCAGGGTAATGTTAAAGCCGTTCATACGATTGATATTACTTGGCAACGTAACGACAACGGACAAATGTTTCCGGAAGAAGTCGCTGGCAGTGAAAAAGTTATTCCAGCCGATATTGTGCTTATTGCTATGGGCTTTATTGGGCCTGAAGGTGGGTTGATTGAAAAATTTGATATTGATCAAGACAATCGCTCTAACATTGCTGCAAAATATGACAAGTTTACTACTAGTAAACAGGGTGTTTTTGCTGCTGGTGATGGTCGCCGTGGTCAAAGCTTGATTGTTTGGGCAATTGATGAAGGTCGTCGTTGCGCACGTGAAGTTGATAGTTTTCTTATGGGTAATAGTTATTTACCTTAAACTTCCAGATTTTAATCCTGAAACACAAATCCAAGGTGTACTAAATATAATTTCAATAAGCTTTAGTTCAATGAACTTATACTGAAGCTTATTGATTTTAGATTATTGAACATATTAGTCTTGGACTTGTTGCCAAGTTTTATCAAAAAATTTGGCAACCTTGCTCTTATCTTTTTAATTTATATTATCCAGCGGATTCCAAGTGTCATTAATGGCTGTCTAAGCCATTAGCTTGGATTTTTATTATCTAGTCAGATATTAATTATGGTGCAATCAATTTTAGTGATAACACGATTAGACAAAAAAAAATAAACTCAAGTGTGCAATTATATTAGCGCGTGTAAAGTAAAATCTCATCTAGAGCACTTTCCAATATTGACAACCCTCATTATGATTTAATGAGAAGTTGTTGAAATTATCAATAATTAATAG
>Ga0307489_10000588_pt1 | contig 22421 bp, 39 predicted proteins | sample SB12metaG_FD_202247 | JGI IMG/M metagenome (GOLD analysis project Ga0307489, IMG submission 202247) | Sea-ice brine microbial communities from Beaufort Sea near Barrow, Alaska, United States - SB 1.2 | ecosystem: Environmental > Aquatic > Marine > Coastal | place: USA: Alaska | collected... | reverse complement strand
GGGGCGGGGCAGGTTGTATCGACACTGACGCGCGCGTCAACCGCTGAGGCGGCGGCGCCGGGGTGACGGGGCGTAACGCTCGCGTTCGAGCGTGGCGCGTGCTAATGGGAGCGGGCGGCTACACGTAGGCACGCCGGACTCAAACGCCAAAGAGAGTACCGTTTTCAGCTTTTAAAACTTTAGCGCTCGGAGGTACTTGGCGTGGCGGGGCGGAGGAGGAGGAACCGTCCTATCCTGCAGGGCGAGGTTGGTGGAGCTGACCATTCCTTCGTACCTGGGGTGGGCGGCTTCCTTGGCGGCCATCTTGGTTTGAGTTTCCAGGCAGTTCCTGTGTTGGCGTCCCTGATATCACTGAGCTTATCCCGCTGGATACCACCAAGGTGCTCGAAGACTCTCCCCGTGTTCAAATAGAAGTGCCTGGTACACTAGGGGGCGGTCGTGAGGATGTCTGTAGAGCGGTACACCGTTGGGGCGGTCAGGAGGAAGTCTGCTGCTGCTGAGGTTTCCTGTACTGAGATAGAATCCCACTGAATACCTCCACGAGGCTCAAGTTTGGAGAAAATACTCATGCTACGGCCTTGGGTGTGGGCTTGGAAGGACCACGTGACGACGCTGCACGTGCTGCCCACCAACATCGTGTCGTCACTCACCGTGGTCATCAGCCGCCTCATCCGCAGCCGCAACGAGGTGTGGCCGCCGCGCTCAACGCCCGTCCCCCTTCATGCCTGATTCACCTACCCTCGTGCTTGACTTACATGGCATCACGTGACGTGGTGAGCTTAGGGCTGGGTAGATAATGCCCGTCCCACGTCTTCCTCCACATTCGCCGGCTCCCGTTTGTTGACTTAAATGGCGTCACACGACGTGGCGAGCAAGGCCAGGGAGGAGGATGCGGCAAGTGTGTACAGTATCGGTACAACGGTACGCTATGAGCAAATGGTCAGGTTGAGCTGCCGTGGATAACTAGTGGCTAGGCCAGGGAGCAGGATGCGGCAACTTTAAGTGTGTAAGGGTACACTTGTACACTACTAGAGAGGGAGACGCTTCCCCGTGTATGAGGGGGCACCAGGCTTTCACCCTGCCCCCCGCTACTGGTACACTACGAGCAAACAGTCAGTCAGTTATCTGCCCCGGCCCTGCAACAAGGTGGGGCACCGCGCGACGAACCTGCTGGACGGGTGCCGCACCTTCGGGCCCGAGAACCTCCTCACGGAGACCAGCGACCTCAAGCGCCGCCTCGACAACTCGCTCGAGGATTTGGAATCGGTGCAGGGCAAGTACGACAAGCTCCGCGGCAGGGCCTTTACACCTCGGTACCTTTTCAGCTCAAGTTTAGCCGCTTCTCCCTGATGCATGTTGAGGTATCCCACTGAATACCTCACAGATGCTCAGGTTGAGCTGAAAATATATTCAAGGAAGGCTCTGCTTCGCCTATCCCACTTAACACCTCAAGGATACTCAGATTTAGCTTAGCTGAAAATGATGCTTCGGGAAGGCTCTGCTTGACGGCAGCCTGGCGCTTGTGGACATTCGCGTGGCCTCCAAGTGGATGCATCTCTACCATCGCTTGCGGCGGGGCCTCACATACGTCATTCCCTGTTTAGCATCACACGTTGATCCCCTTCCAGCCTCGTGGTGGCTCCCTTTTCAGCCTCTTACACACTGGTTCCCGTTTCTGCCTCATCGCCATTCCCTGTTCAGCCTCACTCTAGCTCCCTTTCTAGTCTCGCGCTGGTTCCCTTCAGGTGCAGCTACCACAGGAACCGGTGTTACGGCCCTCGAGGCTCTCCAGCTCTCCTGAAATAGCTCGACTGCGTACCTCTAAGACGCTTGAGCTGAGATTGCACGGAAGCGACGTTATGGGGCCCTGGCACACGGCTGCACCGCATGCGCAAGGTGCACAGTAACTACGTCAAGACGCTGCGCCAGAAGATCCACGACCTGTCCGCGGCGCTGGCGCGCTCCAACATGGCCAGCCGTGGCGGCACCGGCGGCGGCGGCGGCGGCGGGGTAGGGCGGTGCAGGTTGACCCTCAGACACCTGCATTGAAAGCGCCTGGAACTCAGCGCTTGAAACCAGAAGAGGAGAAACTGCTTTCGAACGTTGCTCTAAATTTCAACCTGTGCCGCTACGGCGGGGTGCGGATGATCAAGAACGGCAAGGACGACGCCGACCCATCCGCTGCGATGGTCCGGCGAGTTAACCAGGTAGGGCGGTGCAGGTTGACCCCTGGTTTACCCCGGCTTGACCGCGCCTGGTTTCAGCGCTTGAACCTGATACATGATGCAGCGCTTTTGAGCTTTGCTTCTAAGCTTTGCTTTCAAGCTTTGCTTTCAAGCTTTGGTTTCAAGCTTTGGTTTCAAGCTTTGCTTTCAAGATTTGGATTCAAGCTTTGCTTTCAACGTTTGCTTTCTATTTCAACTTGCGCCGCTACAACCAGGCAGCGCACGCCAACGGGATGTTCAACACTTTCTTGAGGGTGGGCACCGCGCCGGCGAAGCTGGTGGAGCTCGACGGTGACTTCCCGCTCCCTCCCGAGGCAGGGCGGTGCAGGTTGAGAGTGTTCGAAACCTGTGTTGAAAGCGCCTGGTTCCAGCGCTTGAAACTAAAATATGGTCAGACGCTTTCAAAGCTCGCTTTCAATTTCAAGTTGCGCCGCTGCACGGAGGGCGCGGACCCCGGGGCGTTCATCCCGGTAGGGCCTGGCGGAAATAGGCCGATTTCGGTATATCGCTTCCCGCGCCGAGCGCTGACGCTTTGCCCGCAACTCTGTATGGGCATTCAACCTGGCGCCCGCTTTCCAGCGTGGAGCGCTGGCGCTTTGCCCGCAACTCTGCATGGGCATTTCACCCAGGCGATGTACCGAAATCGGCCTATTGCTCGCTGCGTCATCCAGCGCACTTTGAACCCTCGTCTCTTGAGTCAAAGTTCACCCGATGACGAGATGAGCAATATCTGCCAGGCCTTGCATTCGGGCGCACCCGGACCTGAGTGCCTCGGCGCCGGGCTCGAGGCACTCGACGCCGGGAAGGGTGGCGTTCGGCCGCGGCGCCGCCGGCGGCAGGGGCTTACACTCGTCCACTTCTCAGCTCAACTTGAGCCGTTTTTGACACAACAACACACCCTACTCACCCCGAAATACTGCTTCACATGCCCCAAACGACCCCTAAAGAACCCCCGAACGCACCCCCTATCCGACAGGTAGCGCTTAAGTTGAGCCGAAAAGTGGACGAGTGTAAGCCCCTGGCCGGCGGGAATAGAGGTGGCGGACGCGGCGTCGGCAGCATCAGCGAGGGACGGGGAGGAGGCGGAGGAGGCGGAGGCGGCGGAGGCAGGGAGGAGCTGGGCGCGAATGAGAGCGTTATTTCGGAGGCGACGGCGGCGCAGTGGGGCGACCCGGGTACTTGGGGCGGCGACGATAGAACGAGCGGAGGTGACCCGTTCGGTGGAGGCACCGGTGGAGGCGGACGTAGAGACACAGGTGGAGGCGGAGGCGGAGGCGGAGGCAGAGGCAGGGGCTTAGACTCGTCCACTTCTCAGCTCAACTTGAGCCGTGTCTGACGCAAGAAAACACCCTACACACCCTAAACACCCACTAACCGCCCCTGACCACGGGCTACAGAACCCCTACGCGCACCCCCTATCCCATAAAAAGCGCTCAAGTTGAGCTGAGAAGTGAACGAGTGTAAGCCCCTGGGCAGAGGCAGCGGAGGAGGCACTGGCGGTAGCACTGGGGAAAGCGCGGGAGGGTATGGGTACACGGGCGGTATGGACACCCGGCCGGGGACGGCAGCGACCGCGGCATCAGGGGCGGGGGATGACCCGAGGCCGGCGCCGCGCGAGTCCCGCCAACAGGTAAGGCGGTGCACACTAAAACGTGTTGAAACCCGTGTTGGATGCGCTTGGTTTCAGCAATTGAAGCTTGAAGCTGAAATATGATGAACTGCTTTCAAGTTTTGCTTTCAGTGTCAATTTGCGCCACTACAAACAGGCCCGCGATAAAGCCACGCTACTCCGCCCCGCCGCCACGGCTGAACAGGTGGCCGCCGGCAACGCTCCGTTACACAACCTGGAAGTTTTGCTACCCGACAACCGGGAGATGTACACTATGGGGGAGGTGACGGAGTGGCGCCTGGCGCACCTCAGGCAGATGCAGAGCTTGCAGGAAGCCTTCGAGGCAGGGCCTCACAGGCTGTTATTTCCCCAGCTGGCACTGTACCAGTACCAGTAAGCCGTTTGTCCCTGGAAACCACTTGAGTTATCCCGCTTAATACCACAAAGATACTCAAGTGCCAGCTGGAGATATCATGTCATACTGCCTGTAAAGCCTTGTATCGATGCAGCGACTGTGTACGGGTACACTAGTGAATTGTGAGCAGACCGTCAGGTTGAGCTGAAAACTTACTTCGGTAAGGCCCTGGATCGAGGAGCGATTACAGCTGTGCTCGGAGTTTTGGCGCGGGCGGTACGCGGCGGCGACGGCGGCGGCGGAGGATGCCGGGCACGGCAACGCGCGGCCCGGCACCACGCCCGCGGGGTCCACCCGCGGCGGCCCCGGCGGCGGCATGCACCAGCCTAGGCAGGGGGCTTTGTCGTGTGACTCACATAGTGTACCGGTGCTCACCACGTCATCCACCAGTAACTAGCTGACTCGCTCACTCACTGGCTCACTCACTGATTGACTGACTCACTCACTTGCAAGCTCACTCGCTCACTCGTCCGATACGGTCACATGGCCGAACAGCGTGCTGTGTTTATGGTCATCGCGCCCTATTCGCCGGTCCACCACCACCCAGGGCGGCGCGGGCGACCAGGTCAAGATCCAGGCGCTGCCCTTCGTGTACCCCATGACCCGGCCCTGGGCGCGCGCGGGGGGCCATGGGGGTAGGGCCGCCGCCCATGTTCCTTGAGTGTTTGCTCGTAGTGCAACTTCAGACACTCGCTGCCTCCTCCTCCTCCTCCTCCTCCTCCTCTTCTTCCTCGTCCTCGTCCTCCTCGTCCTCCTCGTCCTGCTCGTCCTCCTCCTCCTCCTCCTCCTCCTCCTCCTCCTCCTCGTCCTCCTCCTCCTCGTCCTCCTTCTCCTCCTCCTCCTCGTCCTCCTCCTCCCTGGCCTTGTCACTCGTTCCCTTTTCATCCCTCAAGCCGTTATGTCCCTTGTACTTCACCTGAATCTACTCACAAAGGTGCTTTACTTGAGCTGACAAGGGAACGAGTGTGAGTCTCTGACGTGAGGTAGCCAGCCGCAGCATGACCCGGTGGTTGAGGAGCATGAGAACTTCGCCCCCGGCGGTCGTGGGAGTTATAACGGGAATCGCGTTCCGGGGGGCATCAGTGATCCGCGTAATCCGGGGGGGATCACGGCGAGCATCGGGGGCGGGGGCGGGGGCGCGGCGCGGCCGAAGACAACACCGGCGGGGGAGGGGGGGGCGTGGGCGGGGGAGGAGGTGGATGGAGGCAGGGGCTTACACTTGTCCACTTTTCAGCTGAACGTAAGCGCTCTCTGTGGATAGGGGGGTGTACTTAGGGGTTGTTTAGGGGGTATTTTTGGGGTGTCAGGGGTTAGTAGGGGGTGATTAGGGTGTATTTTGTGTCAGAAGCGGCTCAGGTTGAGCTGAAAAGTGGACGAGTGTAAGCCCCTGGATGGAGGTGCGGGCGCGCGTCGGGCGGGAAGGCGCGCGCCGGCGGCATCAGAAGGCGGCGGCGGCAGCGGCGGCAGGGCTTGAAGGACGACATATTATGACTCCCCCACGTCGTCAGTCGCAGTCAAACTCCTCGTTTCTTGACCTAAGTGTCTACCCGTCACGTGGGGGACTCATTATCCGCGTGACTCTATACGGCGGCGGCGGAGTTGGTGGTGATAAGAAGCGTCAGGCGCTGACCTCCCCCGTGACATCACCTAACATAGAGTCGAAGACGCGGTCGCGGACGGCGTCGCGGCACGGCGGCTCGTTCCACGCCAGCTGGACGGGTGCGCCGGTGCGTGCCCAGCCCCCCGCGCCGCCGTCCAACGGCCTGGGAGGCAGGGCAGCTCCCTTCTCTCCCCTCCCCTCTTTCTCCCCTCTCCTCTCTCTGCTCTCTCCTCTCTCATCTCTCCCCTCCCCCCTCACTCCCCTCTCCTCTTTCTCCCTCCCCCTCTCACTCCTGTCTCCTCTCTCCTCTCTCCTCTCTCTCTTCTCTCTCCTCTCTCCTCTCTCCTCTCTCTCCTCTCTCTCCTCTCTCCTCTCTCCTCTCTCTCCGCACCAGCGTATTTGTTCCAGCTCAAACGAAGCACCATTGACGTGTCAAGTGTGATCGACATCTCCAATGGCTACAGCGGCCAACGGCTTAAAGTTGAGCTCTAAGAAAACTCTGAAGGGTCGACCCTGGTTGTTGGCACAGGCGGCGGAGCGGGGCACAATTTCATCGGGAGCATGAGCGGCAGCGGCACCCCACGGTCGGTCGGTCGGCAGCTCGGTCGGCCGCACACCGTCGGGCCCACGGGCCGTAGGGAAGATCCATAATGACGGAGGTCGAATAATGTGCAGAGCTCTAGTGTGCGGGAGTCGACTACCGCCTAGGGTTGTTACCATGTAGCGTTCCTCATACCAGCTCTTAGTTTTGTTTCAACATGGTGTGTGGCCTTAGACAGTGTGTGGCCTTAGACAGAGAGAGACGCTTGTGCGTGTACAAGGAGGCACCAGGCTTTCGCCCTGCCCCCCGTTCAGTGTGTGGCCTTAGAGTGCCCGGCCGTACCACGTTCAGTGGGTGTTACAGTGGAGTCGGGAGTGTATAGTACGGCTGATAGTCCCGCGTTCCTTTCAAGGCTTTTGATACCAAGTTATTATTAATTTATTCAGTCGTTGCGCGTAAACAAAGATGTATGTTTTATACTAGCCCAGTGAACCCTACAACCACCACCACCAGCACCGGTGCCGGAGCGGTTGGGCAGTGCGGCAACGGTTAGGCACAGTGCAGGAACGGTTAGGCTCAGTGCGGGAACGATTTGGCGCGATGAACGGTTTGGCACGGTGCGGAAACGGTGTGGCACCGGCACAGTACGGGAACGGTTTGGCACGGCGCGGGAATCCATGGTCTGGCGGCGTCGGTGCTCGCCCGCCCACCACTCACCACCGCCAGCACCTCCACCGCTCACTTGATACCGCCACCACTAGTTCGGGAAAACACTGGTCACAATGCGCGAACGGTTTGGCACAGTGCAGGAACGGTATTGGCACAGTGCGGGAACGGTTTGGCATAGTGCAGGACCGGTATGGCACGGTGCTGGATCGGTTTGGCACAGTGCAGAACGGTTTGGCACAGTGCAGGAACGGTTTGGCACAGTGCAGGTTTGGCGGCGTCGGTGCGCGCCCGCCCACCACTCACCACCGCCACCACCACCAACTCCACCACTCCACTTGACAACGCCACCACTAGTGCGGCAAAACGGTGTTCACAGTGCGGGGACGGCTTGGCACTGTACAGGAACGGTTTGGCAGTGTGCAGAACGGTTAGGAACGGTTTGGCACAGTGCAGGAACGGTTTGGCGGTTCGATGTGCGATACCACCAACACCACCGCCACCTCCACAGCCACCTGGCCGCCACCTCTGCCACCTGCACCGCCAGCACAACAGCACCCGACAGGCTTTTTTTAGGGTTACAAACCCTGGAAATGACGTGACCCAACGGTCATCACGCGACCAAAAAGGACACGTGGAAAACACAATCAGAACAGAATCTGGGGATGCCACGGCGGAAGTCTGGGAAGACTCCCCCTGTAAAACAACTGAGGGGACTTTTCCCTGAGCCACTTTCATCTCAAATTTGTGAACTTGAGCTTTTTGAGCGGGAATTTTACTGGTGGCAGGGACGAACACGTGCGCAGTTGAGCTGGCCGGCGGAGAGAGATCCGTTTTTCGGTTTCAGACCTTCTGGGACAGCCACGTGGCGGCTGGCACCCTTTCTTCGCAAAATAATGGTGCGAAACGAAATCTGAGAGTGAGTCGAAAAAGTCACAACGAATCGACGCCGTGCTCCAACACGTGACGCGCCAGTCGCATAACACCCGCGACGCGTATCAGAGTTAAGCCCCGTGCGCTTCCACGCTCCGTCGACACACCCTCGTCGGCGCGTGCTGCGGGTGCGCGGAGTGCAGCGAGTCCCGGAGTCCGCGGAATCTTTTTCGCGGGGCGCCAGATTTGAGTTCAGAGCGGGCTCGAACGCGTCCTACAGAGGTGCATCGGAGCGGGCGTCAAGAAGCCGGTTTGGTCAGCCGAGGGCGCGGGACGCAGCTTCCACGGTCCTAGAGCCATGCAGGTCCGTCCCGGGCCCCGCGCCCCCACCGCCGCGGCGTCGCAAAGCGTTTACCGGTGCTGCAATGCAACGCACTTTACACGGCTCTTTTTTCCACGAAGCGAGCACGTGTCGCCAGCCTGGCTCTTGGAACCATTTGGTTTAAATTCTCGCGCGCTTCGTTGTAGCTTGCGGGCATCTGACGCTGTGTCACCCGCCGCGCGCTGCAGACGCCGCAGGCGCAGGCGCAGGCCGCGTACTACGGGCAGCAGCAGCAGCAGCAACAGATGGCGCAGTTTCCGTACGCTACGTGGCCGCAGGTAAGCGCCCCCCCCCAGCGCATTTCTTGGAAATTGTGTCTTGTCTCCGCTCGACCGACCTCGACGTTCAGCCCGTCCGATGGTAGCCCACCGCTCCGTTGTGATCTGTGTGACCCTCCCCCGACCATTGCGCTCTTCTATCACGCACCTGTATCACCAGTCTACCGCTCGAACGCGCAGTAGGAAAGAACCGCCTGCACTCCGAGTACATGCCTCCACACTACCCCCACAAATGCTTACGTCATGCAGTCAAACACCTCGGCCGCTGATCTTGCCCTCGGCCCGCATGTGCGCAGGGAATGATGCCGCCGTACGGCGCGGCGGGTCACCAGATGGCGGGCCACCAGATGGCGTACCCGGCAGGGGCTTACACTCGTCCACTTCTCAGCTCAACTTGAGCTGTGTCTGTCGAAAGAAAACACCCTACACCCCCTAAACACCCCCTTAACACGAGCTACACCACCCCTACGCGCACCCCCTATCCCATACAAAGCGCTCGAGTTGAGCTGAAAAGTGGACGAGTGTAAGCCCCTGGTATCCGGGCGCCATGTACGGCGCGGGGTTCGCGGCGCCAGGCACAGTTCCAGGGGCGGGGGCGGATGGGGCGGGGGGCGCCAAGCCGGGCGACGCACAGAGCCAACAAGCCGCGATGCTTGCGATGCAAGGGCAGCCGCTAAACCGGTCAGACAGTGCTGCGTCAGCCGGAAGCGCCGGTCGGGCCTGGCGGATGTTGCTCGCCACGTCATAGGATGTCATTCGACTTACGAGACGAGGTTGGTATAAAGTGCGTTGGCTGACGCGGCGAGTGCTGAATGCCAGGCCCTAAGTAGCGGCGATCAGCGGGCGGCGATGGCGGCGATGGCGGCGGGGGCGGCGGCGGGGGTGCACCCCAGCTACATGATGACGAACGCGGCGGGCGGTAACGGTCTGGGCGGCATGAATATGGCGGACGTACCACAGATGTGGCAGGTCCTTAATTGGCACGACTAGGCAAATGATATTGCCTGCCACATCTCCGACGCATTACGCACCCCCGTTTCTTGAGTTCGACAGGGGGGGGGGAGTCAGTCAGCCAGAGTCACCGCGGCATCAGGCAGGAACTGTGGCCATCTCCACATGGCTGCAGCGACGCAATACCAAGCTGAGTGTCATCCTATATGACGTGGAGAGCTCGAGCTGTATCTGGGCCTTACGATGCGGCAGCAACAGCAGCGCATGCAACCAGGCGGCGACGGCGGCGGCAGCGGCGGAGCCGCGCACATGCACCAGATGGGGCTCGCCGTCCCGGGAGCCGGGGGACCAGGTGCGATGGTGCCAGGAGGCGGCGGCGGCGAGGTGTGGATGGACGAGCGCGAACTGAAGCGGCAGCGCCGGAAGCAGAGCAACCGCGAGAGCGCGCGCCGCAGCCGTCTGCGCAAGCAGTCTGAGGCAGGGAGTTATTGAGAAGAAGATGCACTCGACCGAAGTTGAGTCTCCTCCTCCTCCTCTGCGCGTTGGTATGAGCATTCACACGTAAAGTACCCAGTAAGACATGCTCCGATCTCGGTCGAGTGCTTGTTCTCAATGACCCTCATGCCAGTGCGAAGAGCTAGGCTCGAAGGTGGACGAGCTCACCACTGAAAACTCTACGTTGCGCAACGAGCTGAAGCGGCTGCAGGACAGCTGTAAGGCGCTCAACGCGGACAACTCCATGCTAGCTGACACATTGGGGGACCTCAAGGCAGGGAGGCATTTGAGAACATGCACTCGACCGAGTTTGAACCTTCTGCCTCCTCCTCCACACTTCTTTATGAGGGGGTTATTGAGAAAAGCTCTCGACCGACGTTGAATCGACGATCCCAAGTCTGCGCTTCTGTATGAGCATCAACCCTGGACGTAAGATATGCTCCGAACTCTGTTTGAGTGCTTGTTCTCAACGACCCTGCCGTCAGGGCGGCGATGACCCGAGCATCAAGGGTGGGGTTGGGGGCGAGGCCAAGGGCGGGGTGGAAGATAAGGCGGCGGAAAGCGGGGGCGAGGGCGGGGACGAGGGCGAGGGCACGGGCAAGCAGGCTGAAACAGGCAGGGCATCGCATGCCGCCCCTTTTTCATATCAACCTGGCAGCCTGCTCCTATGACAAAGGAGGTGAAGCTGTTACCAACAACCATCAAATTGGATCTGGAATGTAAACTCGTGTCGGACTGATCTGGAATTGAAACTGGTGTCGGACCCTGAAGGCAGGTGCGAAGGCGGTGACGCCAGTCGAACCGGAAACCGGCGAGGCAGCGCCTCCCGCGAATCAGTAGATCAAGCAACCTATAGGTATGTGCGGGTACACCATGGGTAAACAGTCAGGGAGGAGGAGGCAGCCTATAAGTATGTGCGGGTACACTATGGGTAAACAGTCAGGGAGGAGGAGGCAGCCTATAAGTATGTGCGGGTACACTATGGGTAAACAGGCAGGGAGGAGGCGGCAGCCTATAAGTATGTGCGGGTACACTATGGGTAAACAGTCAGAGGGGGAGGAGGTGGATCTGTACTGAACAACGGGGAAAACTTACTATGGGCAAACAGTCATAGAAGAGGAGGAGGAGGATCTGCACTAACGGACGGGGTATGTTTTCACGGGGTACAATAGGGCGGAGATTTCAGACAGTTATCCGATTCTTCAGATGCAGTGGCGGCACGAGAGTCACATGACGAGGAAGAGGATGAGGATGCGAATGTGCATACATACACCGTGTGGAAACAGCCAGAGAGGACACCGGGTCTTGATGAGGCTGCGAATGCGTACGAGCAAACAGTCAGAGGATGCCGGCCCTGAGGAGGAGCAGGAGTTAGCGAGGAGTAGGAGAAAGATAAAGATCAAGATAGTGCCATATGAAAGAAGGTAGTTTTTGGTAGAGTCTAGAAGAGAGTGCAACTTGAGAGCCCACCATTTTGGGCCGTTGCGGGAATACATTTGTATAGGCACAGCTCGTGGGCAGGTTCTCATGAGAACCTCCCCACGTCTAAGTACAGTTCTAAGTCGATGCTCGCCACCACCCACCACACAAACAATCATCTCCCTCATAACTACACCACACCACCCACTCTAGCCTTTAGCCAATCCCAGCCCAGCATATGATGGCCCCGCCCCGCCCAGCAGCGCATACAATTTATGCACCCACGTTAGCTAACCAACCACTCTAGCCCAGCACCCCCGCGCCAACTTACACATAAACTCCCTCTCTATCGTAAGTCTAAACGATCGGACTTACTGCTCCGGCTCCGGCGCGTCAAGCTTGATGAGGTCGTCGATGCGCAGGATGGTGATGGCCGCCTCCGTCGCAAACTGGATGCTCTTCACCTTGAAGCAAGGCCCTCACACATAAAGTACTGAGCAATGTCTACGACTGGCACCAAAGCATCTTGTTGACTTACAAAGTGGGACAGCTCGAGTGGTTTATGGGACAAACGGCTGAAAGTTAAGCTGAAGAACATTGATTAGGTAAGGCCCAGAGGCTTACTTCTCAGCTCAATGTAAGCAGTTTTTGTGCGAGACGTTGGGTGATTTCAGTGATGTGTTACAACATTGATGGGTCATAACGTCACAAATTGGACACAAAACGGCTCACTGACTAAAATGGCATAGGTTGAGCTGAGAAGTGGACGAGTGGAAGGCCATGGTACGGCCTCGCCTTGGACAGAGCGGGCTCGAGCACACCCTCGCCCAGGTTGTTCTTGAGCTCACCCTTGACCAGGTCCAGCCCGTACCCCGACAGGTGCTTCTTCTCCGGGTTCGTCTGCGCCTCAGAGGAAGGCCTGCCACATGCAGCGAGGAACACGTCATAGGACGTCGTTTAACACGAGGGTTCAAATTGCGCGTCGACAACGTTGCGGGCAATGGGCCGAGCAGATGCTGCACGGAACACGTCATCGGATGTCAAGACACAAGGGTGTCAGTCAAGAGAGCGAGAGACGCTTCCACGTGTATAAGGAGGCACCAGGCGATATGGCGAAAAAATCGCCCTCGCCCCCGTGAGAGCGAGACGCTTCCGCGTGTATCAGGAGGCACCAGGCTTTCGCCCTGGCCCCCGTGGGTGTCAGTCAACAAGCTGTTTCCAATCCGAGCCCATCCGAAAGTGTTCTTGGTATTATCACAGAATCTCATCGCAGATCTTGAGATGTTCTCTTCATCGGGTACCAGTAATGGATCTGCCGAAGCGGGCGGGCAGAATGAAAACAAACACACGGATCTGCCGAAACAGCGGATGGGAAACAATGAACATACGTTTTGCTGCACCGAACATGGATGGAACTGCAATGCTCGAAAGTGCAGAGACACATGGAAGATGGCGCAAAGATCTCGCGCAAGAGAAACAGACCTAGCATTTTCGTCGAGGTCCGAAGAAAAGTTCTGTTTCGCAAGCAAAGCAACAAAACAAAAAGGCCGTTTGATGCGGCACAACAAGATATGGTGGGCGTAATTCATTCGTTTCCAGATTGATTAACAGGAAGGAGACTCAACGACCCGTCTGATGGTTTCATATTCGCCGCAAGAATGGCACCCCAAGCTCATTTGAATCGAACAAGGAGGGAAGATGAAATACGCAGCGTTGACTGTAGGGTTTAGAGTCTGACTGATTTTGAGTTTGCTGAGAAGCAAGGATTCAAAACGAATGTCGATGGCGTGGCGGGCAACATCTGCCAGGACGTCAAGGAACGAGCGTTGAAAACAAGTGTCGTTGACGTGGCGGGCAATATCTGCCAGGACGTCGATAAACGAGGTTTACAAGTGCGTGAAAGTTGTGTTCTACCACCTCGCGGTGTCACCAAGCGCGCCAGCGGTTGGAGGGCTTGGCTTTTGAAGGCAGAATTGGGCGGTTGATCTAGCACATGAAAAAAGTAGAGGACTTTCGCGGCTATCGGGCACCAAGGTGTTCCAGCCAAGAAGCGTGACAAAAGATGTGCACATCGGAGGGAGGTTGGGTCGCTGGCAACATCTGGCAGGCACTGCCGCATAGTGCTATGCGCACAACTTGGCCACTAGGTTTAGGGTTTAGGGTTTAGGTTTAGGGTGCAGGGTTTAGGGCTTAGGGTAGCTGGCAACCTCTGGCAGGCCCTGCCACGTGGTGTTAGGCGCGCACCTACCATAACCCATAACCCTAAACCATAAACCCCAAAACCTTGGAGGGAGGAAGATGAGCGGAGAGAGGAAGAGGAGGGAGAAAGGGAGGGAGGAAGAGGAATGGAGAGGAGGGAGGAAGAGGCGGAGGCGGAGGCAAGGAAGCAATGAAGCAAGGAAGCAAGGAAGGAAGATAGGAAGGAACTAACGAAGGAAGAAGGGCGGGAGGAAGGAAGGAGGGGAGGAGCCCTGCCGCATGGTGGTAAGCGCGCAGCTTGGCCACGAGCTCCGTGGAGTCCTTGGCGGCGTTCACCGACAGCACCTTGGGGATCACCAGCAGCGCCTCCGCGTAGGGCCTGGCGGATACTGCTCACCACGTCATAGAGTGCCATGTGACTAAAGAGACAAGGGTTCAAGGTGCTTTGGACAACGTGGAGAGCAATATTTGCCAGGCCCTACCTCGGCGAACTCGGCGATGGCCAGCTGCTCGCGCGACCCCAGGGTGGTGGCCAGCGTCTCCAGGTACACCGACAGCGACGCCTCAACCGCGCCACCGGAACGCAGGGCCACGCCGTGACTACATTATCCAGGTTAACGGGCAGCAGCAGCGTCTCAGAGGTATGCCAGGGGGATAAGTCATGTGGTTTCAGGGACAAAGAGCTTGACATTGAGCTGAGTTGGCAAAAGCACGGCGGAGGAGGAGGAGGGGGAGGAGGGGGAGGAGGAGGAGGAGGAGGACGAGGAGGTGGAGAAGGAGGAGGAAGAGGAGGAGGAGGAAGAGGAGGAGGAGGCAAGACAATGTAAGGCCCTGCCGCCGGCAACCACCTTCTGCGACTCCAGCGTGCGCTTCACGATGCAAAGTGCGTCGTGCAGCGAGCGGTCCACCTCGTCCAGCATGTAGTCGTTGGCGCCGCGGATCAGCATGGTGCACGCCTGCGAGTTCTTGCACTCCTTCAGGATGATCATGTCGTCGTCCGACACGCGCTCCTCGCACACCTCGCAGGAGGGTCATTGAGAGCACTGGAACCAAGATTGAGCATGACTGACCTTCAGAATAGACGATTGTACAGACGCGCGGAGGAGGAGGAGGAGGTGGAGGAAAAGGAGGAGGAGGAGGAGGAGGAGGAGGAGGAGGAGGAGGAGGAGGAGGATGAGGAGGAGGAGGTGGAGGAGGTGGTGGAGGAGTAAAAGGAGGAGGAGGAGGAGGAGGAGGAGGAGGAGGGGGAGGAGGAGAAGGAGGGGGAGGAAGCGTATGCGGAGGAGGAGGAGGAGGAGCAGGAGGAGGAGGAGGGGGAGGAGAAGGAGGAGGTTTAACGTCGAATGAGTGCTTTTTGCATACTCTCAAGAACCCCCTGCCTCGCCGCACGTGCCCAGGCTCTCGGCGTCGAAGCTCTCGTTGCCCTCCATGTCCGCCAGCGTCAGCAGGATCTGCGCCCCTGTCGCCTTCGCCACGCGCCGCAGGTCGTCCGATAGGCACGGCCGGGTACATCACGCTAATCGCGTCACAGGATGTCATTTGAACTCAGTGACGTGCCGGGTATCGAAGCAAGCCGTTCTACTTATCAGAGTACATCATGCTTACCATGTCACAGACTGTCAATTGACACAATAAACGAGGGTCAACCATGTGGTGGATGGCGTGGCGAGCACGGCCGAGTACATCGTGCTACCCACATCACAGGTTGTCATTTGAGCTTAAACTCTGTGTGGGTTCTGGTATCGAAAACATGGTACTGAATACCGTTCGACCAATCAGAACTGGACACTTTGGAAATCCCACCGACCGAACAGACTCCGAAATCAGACCGGGTTACGATCCTTGAAGACAGACCCTTGATTTGAGGATCTGAAGGTGACCGGTCACGGAGTTTAACGTTGGGGATGCTGACAGGAGCTCATATTACCATGTCTCATCATCGGGGTGCCTGTTTCATGCACACCACAACAGCCACCACCCGCGAAAGGGGGTGGCGTGCTGCGGTGGCGGAAGTCACCGCTAAAAGATAAGATCAAGTTTTGGTAATCATCGCAGCGTTTCGCGTGGTGTAGGAAGGCTTTGGTCGAAAAGGGGCCGGGGCGAAAGCCTAAAGCCTTCTTTTGTACGCAAAAGTGGCAGCCTCTGTCTCTGTCTGTCTCTCTTCAAGAGGATGGGATGCTGCGCTCAATATTACAGGAGGCTCATATTACCACGTCTCATCATCGGGGTGCCTCTTTCATGCTCGACACAGCAGCCACCACCCGCGGAGGGGGGAGCATGCTACGGCGGCGGAAGTCACCGCATCAATGATAAGATCAAGTTTTGGTAATCATCGCAGCGTCTCGCGTGGTGAGTGAAGGCTTTGGTTGGGAAGGGTGCCGGGGCGAAAGCCTAGAGCCTTCTTATGTACGCAAAGTGTCAGCCTCTGTCTCTGTCTGTCTGTCTTCAAGATGATGTGATGCTGCGCTCAATATGACAGGAGGCTCATATTACCCAGTCTCATCATCGGGGTGCCTCTTTCATGCGCGACACAACAGCCACCACCCGCGGAGGGGGGGGCATGCTACGGCGGCGGAAGTCACCGCATCAATGATAAGATCAAGTTTTGGTAATCATTGCCACATCTTTGGTCGAGAGGATCACCGCTCCCAAAGTGCACCGGGTGCACCTTTTCGGGGGTTTGGATTGAAACGTTCTGATTCTTCGAAAAGCTTCGATGCAATACTAAATATGCGGCCTCAAACCCTGACAGACCTGGGGTCTGTTCGCTTGAAATGGCGGAGGGGGATGGTTAACGCTCACCATGTGAGTGAGTGAGTGCCTCGCGCCTCGATAAACATTGTAAAAGAAATGAGAGATACCATATGTGGTAGTTGAGGTGGCGAGCATCGTTAACTGAGGCCTGCCTTAGGGACGCGGCGGCACGCAATGGCACCCGCGCTCACGAAGTACTTGAGCGCCATGTCGTCGATGCCCTGGCAGGAGGGTCATTGAGGACAAGCACTCGACCGAGATCGGAGCATGACTTAGCTTCAGCTCATACAGACGCGCAGAGGAGGAGGTGGAGGAGGAGGAGGAGGAGGAGGAGGAGGAGGAGGAGGAGGAGGAGGAGGAGGAGGAGGAGGAGGTTGTTCAACGTCGATTGAGTGCTTGTCCTCAATAACCTTCCTGCCTTGGTGCACAAGATGACGTTGGCGCCCGCGTCAATGAGCATCTGGATGCGGCGGCTCGTAATGTTGAACTCCTCCTGGCGGATACGCTCCAGCTCCCGCGGGTCTGTCACCAGCACCTGCACGCAGGGCGCCAACCGGAAAATGCATAATTCGGTCAGGTCACCATATCGTCCACGTCTCGGTTCGGTCAGATGACCACATCATCCATATCTCTGTTTGGTACAAACAACCGAAACTCTTTTTGTGCTGGGAACAAAAGTTTGCGGCTCGCATCGCCATGCCCCCGCCGCTTCCTGCCCGAATGACGCCCCCCCACTCTATTTCCACCTGTCTCGCTCCGTCTCTCTGAGAACTCTGAGAAACAGGTGTGCTGAGTGACTGCCCATACCTGCACGCCCATCTGCATCTTGGTCTTTTGAAGGTTGAAGTCAATGCACGCCACCTTGGCGTTCACCACCTGGTATCAGGGCCGAGCATAAAGTTTATCACCAGGGTCAATGCCCGTACAGTGTTGCGATGCAAGCGTCAGGGAAATCGGGATCTGTTTAAACGCCCAAGACGTGGCGAGCACCGGTGTAGTATACACATGTGGTGGATGAAGTGGTTCCGCAGATTGGTGACCTTGAAGTCCCTGCCTTCTTAACCATGCCCTGCGCGGCGCGGCCGAGGTTGAGCGCGTACCCGTTGATGACGCGGCTCTCCTTCACCGACTTGCCGTGCGCCTTGAGACAGAGTCAGATAGAACCTCAGTGCGCCACGTCATAGGATGGCATTTGAATATAGTACGCTGTATGGTGGATGACTTGTTGAGCACCAGTACACTACATGTGGTGGATGATCTGTTGAAAGCACCGGTACAACATGCGGTGGAGGACGTGTCGAGCAACATTTCCTTAGGCCCACCTTGAGAATGTTGATGGACTTGATGGGGTACCGCGCATCGCCCATGTCGTTGTATGTTTTCACCGCCAGCACCGCGTCCACCACCACCTCGCAGAGCCGCAGATTGAAATTGCAAGCAAACTTCAGAGCAGTACATCATATTTTAATTTCAGGCGTTGAAATTGGCGCTTCCAACAAGGGTTTCCCCATCAGCCTGAGATTATGGAAGCTGCCTCGTGGGTGTGGTTGTTTGATGAAACTAGCTAGCCCTCTGGAGAGAGCTGCTGCTGCTGTGTGTTTGTTTGTGCGTCTCACGGCCATTCGGTGGAATACACAGGCAGGGCCCAGAGCTCACGAGAGCGAGTCGTCGTGAGCACCGGTCCCCTGATGTATTGAACATCTGTTAATTGTTGAACACCGCGCTCCTCAGCGCTCTGGAAACGAAGTGTTATGGCAGACATCATCGACGAGCAACAAACAAACAAAACACGCAAAGTCACGCTCGCTCACTACTGGCTGGTCTGTGAGCCGTAAGTAATTACTTGGCTAGTAAGTACTCGGACGAGTTATTGACTCGTCAGGTCACTCACTTGCTTACTCAAATTATTTTGCTGATAGACCAGGCACTAGAGTTGCACCACCCCACCATCTTCCCGAAGAAGTCTGAGTCAGCTCCAACGATCTTGGAGCTCATGGCCGTCTTGGCGCAGTTCAGGATCACATCCTTGCCGAGCGAGTCGATGGGCGTGGCCAGGTGCTCCTCGATGTACTTCACGGCTTCACGCATGGCCAGACGGTAGCCATTGATCAGGGCCTTACACAGGCAGCATTGTTTTCCTGCTCAACTCAAGCATCGTGACCCATTAAGTGGGATTACTCAAGTGGTATGAGGGACACACGGCTTATAGTGCCAGGACACACGCCTCAAAGTGCCAGGACACACGGCTGAAAGTGCCAGCTGAAAGTGCCAGGACACACGGCTTAAGTGCCAGGACACATGGCTTAAAGTGTCAGCTGAAAGTGCCAAGACACACGGCTTCAAGTGTTACGAGTAGCTGAAAAACAAACTGGTGTAAGGCCCTACCGCTGATGATGGAGGTAGGGTGGATCTTGTTGCGCACCAGGTCGTTGGCACGCTTGAGCAGCTCCGCCGCGACGATGACCACCGAGGTGGTGCCGTCGCCCACCTCCGCGTCTTGCAGCTCCGCCAGCTCCACCAGAATCTGATGTGTTTGGGATGGGGAGGGAAGGGTCAAAGGTCAGCCAGGGCACAGTGATTGACAACGTGGAGGTGGAGGTCGAGGCGAGGTGGAGGAGGAGGTGAAGGTGGAGGTGGGGGTGGGGTGGAGGTGCACGAATAGCACGTGGCGTGATGCCACATCACACTTCACACTCAGGCGTTCAGGCAGGTTCCCGTGGGGGCGAGAGGCGCGGCCGGTCGGCCGCGATCTCGAGAAGACACGGCGGCGCGCGATCGATCGAAGCGCGCGCGGCGGCGGCTTATTTCGAAGACACGACCCTCGCCGCCGCGCGCGGGTCTTCGTCCATCTTGCGTGACGCCTCAATCGCGGAGGTTGATTTCGTTTCCGGCGCTCAAAACGTGCCGCCCTCGATCCTGTTCAGCGGCGGTCGCATGTTGCGCGCGAAAATAATAAATGGGTCGTTGATCTAGCGTGGGACCGGGGTATCGCATCGACGATACGCCTCGATGCATCCCAGAACATCCCCCGCTGGAAGCCACTGCGGCGCGTCTTTGACAGGAACGCGAACTTCCGGGGCCGCCGCCGCCGCAACCACCGCCGCCCGGCCGCGTTGGCTTTCCCCCCATCTCAGTCAACCAAAACTGCAAAAGCCAAAAAGCTTCCGCCTGTTGACCGAGAGAAAATTAATCAACCAGGGGGAGGTCGTCGTTGTGTTTACCTTGGCGGCTGGGTGCTCGACCTCAAGCAGCTTGAGGATCGTGGCGCCGTCGTTGGTGATGGTGACGTCGCCGATGTCGTCCACCAGCATCTTGTCCAGCCCCACGGGGCCCAGGGACGTCTTCACGATGTTCGCCACCGCTTGCACCGCCATCACTGCGAAAAACGAAAACCAGAGACGAAGATGGAGGTGAGCGCGGGAGATCGGGGAGCGGAGACGACGAATCACGGCGTTACAGCCCGAGCAGGCATCACCCACAGCTGGGTCGCGAGGAGGGAGTAACCGAGGCGGCGGCGCGCTCGGCAGGCGCGATCGGAGCTACGGGGCGGGGCGATCGTGGACGCCGGCACCCGGCGGCAAAAGAGAGCGAAGTTCGAACCCGCGCAAATATTTCGATCCATTCCACGCCGCTGCCGCGCGACGGACGCACCGTTGTTGGAGCGCACATCCTGGCCGGTCTGGCGCTCGCCGGCGAGGAGTTCGGAGCCCGCAATGTTCATGGTGGTGGCGTGGGTTGACGATCCGCGCGCGGAGGTGTGTGAGGAGGCGCGATGCCAGCCAGTCGTGTGTGTTGACTCGTTTAGGGGGTATTTAGGCGGTGTAAAGGGGGTATTTATGAGGTTCTTTATAGGGGGTCTTGCTGGTCGGCGCGCCGTCCGGCCAGCCTGCCACAACCGCGCAAACCGCCGCCACATCCATTGTCAACTCTCGGCGCACCGCAATTCCCCTCGCAGTTCACCGCCGTACGCGTCTTGAAACCCGACAGTAGAGAGGGCAAAGGCACACGAGTGAGAGCCGCGCGTCAACGCCACCGGACGACGCAGCTCGGAGGCCCCTGCATCCACCACCAACAGACCGACCCATTCGATTCATTTTCGATAACAATGGGGCTTATTAATTTCATCAAGGCACGTTTCGGCGCAGCCGACGAGACCGAAGCCAACGCTGCCGCCCCCGCCCCCGCCGCTGCGGCTACGGCGACAACCTCGACCGCGCCTGTCAAGACGGCCGCCCCGGCCGCCCCTACGGTGCCCCCACCGAGCTCTAACGGCAACGCTGATGATGCTGGCATGGGTGATGATGCCCCGAGCTACGGCGGCACCATCTTCTTCGGTAGCCAGACGGGCACCGCCCGCCGTCTCGCGAACAAGCTCGAAAACAGCCTGCGGACCCGCCACGGACTTAGATTCGAGGTGGTGAGCCTGAAGGAGTACGAGCCCGAGCTTCTCAAGGAGGAGCCGGTGGCACTGTTCATCCTGTCCACGTACGAGGGCGCCGATGGTAAGGCCTGGCAGATATTTGTGGTATTACTATTATATTAAACAACTCTTCTACTCGTAGCATAGACACCATAGATTCACACTTTTTCACTTCTCAGCTCAACTTGAGCGCTTTGTGTAGGATAGGGGGTGCGCGCAGGGGTTGTGTAGCCCGTGCTAAGGGGGTGTATAGGGTATGTAGGGTGTTTACGTGTGTCAGACACGGCTCAAGTTGACCTGAGAAGGGGACGAGTGTAAGCCCCTGATAGACACTGTGGCGCACATAACACCCGCATAGACACCCGCAACCCCCCGACAACCCCGCCTCCTCACTCTCCTTGGGCCTGGCAGATGTTGCTCCCCAAGTCATCCGACGCATTATAAACCCTCGTTTCTCGATGTTTCTCGATGTTTCCCGATGTTTCTCGAGTGAAACGACAATCCTATGACAGGGAGCAGCATCCGCCAGGCCCTGGTAAGTGGCGCAGGGCCCCCCGAGTCCGCGCAGTGGTTCTGCCAGTGGACCAGCGAGAGCGCACAGGACGAGCGCGTAGGGAGGCTGCACCTCAAGGACACCATGTACGCGGTGTTCGGGTGTGGTAACCGCGAATACGGCAGGGCCTGGCAGATGCAGATAATACCTGCACGTCATCCTCTACAATCTGGACCCTCGTTCCTGGAATAATTGGCCTCCTCCTCCTTTTCCAGTTTCTCCTCCTCCTCCTCCTCCTCCTCCTCCTCCTCTCCCTCCTCCCCCTCCTCCTCCTCCTCCTCCGCATCACGTGACGTGGCGAGCGTTGTCTGCCGGGCCCTAGATGACGGCACCGACAGGTTCAACGCCACAGCGCGCGCGCTCGACGCCGACTTGGCGCGGCTGGGCGGCAACCGCCTGCTGCGCCGCGTGGACGGCGACGAAATGGACGGGTAGGGCCTCGCGGATATCAGGGGGTTGCGCAGGGCGCATGCCTGTCGCCTCCTACACGCGGAAGCCTCTCTCCCTCTCTGGTAGACACTACACTACTCGCCATGTCATTAGATGCTGCTGCTGTTGAACTCAAGAAACGAGGGTTCAGAATACACTGGATGACGCGGCGGCGCATATGGCTCGCCCCGTCATGGGATGCCGTTTAACTCTAGAAATGAGGCTTCCAAATGCGTTTCGATGACGCGGCGAGCGATATCTGCCCGGCCACACCTGCGGGCGCATGGAGGCGCAGTTCCACAAGTGGGTAGCGCCTAACAGATATTGCACGCCACGTCATAGGATGCCGTTTAACTCAAGAGACGAGGGTTCAGAATGCATTGGGTGACGTGGCGAGCAATATCAGGGCCTTACAGATATTGCAAGCCACGTCATAGGATGCTGTTGGTTTGAAGAGACAAGGGGTCAGAATGCGTTGGGTGACGTGGCGATCAACATCTGTCAGGCCCTGCGAGTGGGCCGACCAGCTCGCCGAGCGTCTCACGCCCAAAGAAACCAAGAGTGTTGTATACGCCAAGGGAGGGAAGGTGGCGACCGCTAACGGCGCGGGCG
>Ga0307489_10000587_pt1 | contig 22421 bp, 20 predicted proteins | sample SB12metaG_FD_202247 | JGI IMG/M metagenome (GOLD analysis project Ga0307489, IMG submission 202247) | Sea-ice brine microbial communities from Beaufort Sea near Barrow, Alaska, United States - SB 1.2 | ecosystem: Environmental > Aquatic > Marine > Coastal | place: USA: Alaska | collected... | reverse complement strand
TTATTTTTATGTATAGAAATAAAGCTCCTATCGATATTCTTACTTTAATTACGTTTTTACAAGATAATGGACTTCTGCAAAAAATTGGAGGGGTAAAAGTATTAATTGAATTGATAAGTCAAATTCCGAATTTAGTTTATCTTGAAGAATACCTTCGTTTAGTAAAAGATAAATTTATTAGACGTTCGTTAATTAAGTTAGGTTATGAAGCTATTAATTCAGGTTATATAACTAACATTCCACTAGAAAATATGCTAAATGATTTTGAGAATAAATTATTTAATATTAACAATGAAATTAAGACACAAAAATTATTCAGCAGTGCAGAATTACTCAACAAAATTTTTTTTGAATTAAAAGAAAAATCTTTGGATCCAACATTATCAGGCCTGGCTTCTGGATTTTATAATTTAGACTCGTTAACTCAAGGCTTTCAAAAGTCAGATTTAATTATTATTGCTGGCCGACCTTCTATGGGAAAAACAGCTTTAGGTCTAAACATTGCATTAAATACGATTCAAGATTCGAAACTTCCTGTTTTATTTTTTAGCTTAGAAATGTCTAAAGAACAGATCATGTATCGATTATTAGCTATGGAAACGAACATTAATCAAATGAGATTAAGAAGTGGAAAATTATATCAAAATGATTGGCTTAAGCTAAATAAAATAATAAAGATTATGTCAAAATTACCGTTTTTCATCGATGATACAGGTGATTTATCAATTCAGGATATTCGATCAAAAATAAAAACTATCATTTTTGAACAAAACAAAATTGGACTAATTATTATAGATTATCTTCAATTAATGAGTAATTCAAAGTTGAAAACCGAGAACCGGGTTCAAGAATTATCACAAATTACTCGCTCTTTGAAAACTATTGCGCGTGAATTTGATATTCCTATAATTGCTTTATCTCAATTAAGTCGAAATGTAGAGAATCGCGTTGACAAAAAACCGATTTTATCAGATTTAAGAGAGAGTGGTTCTATCGAGCAAGATGCTGACCTTGTATTAATGTTATATCGAAGTAAATATTATAATCTGAAACAAACACAAACTGAGGATTCACTTTTTCAACTAATAGAATTGATTATAGCTAAACATAGAAACGGTCCGATCGGAACAGTAACATTAAAATTCGATGAAAAGCGAACAAAATTCTTTAATTACGAGGCATAAAAAGTATTTAATAATGCCCAGAACCAGATTCGAACTGGTGACACGAGGATCTTCAATCCACTGCTCTACCAACTGAGCTATCCGGGCTTAAAATATATTCTAACACAAAATTAATATAATCACAATAGAATTTTATTTGATCTGCTCAAATTTTTAAGTTGACGTTTTTGAAAAGTTTTTATATAGTATTGTTGGGTATAGTATTTAATATAATTTTTAACTTTATTTATCATGTCAGAATCGTGAGATAGCAGCATAAAATAAACCGTTTAAGTTAGTATTAAATCTATATCTATTTTTATTTCACAGTTTTTACTGGGTAAGTCGTAATATGTGCGTTTTTTCAGTTGCACATTAGATAATTTTTTATATTTCATTTTTCATCTCTAATATAATCATATCAGAAATTAATTTTAAATTATTTTAACAAGAATATTAATTATATTTTTTTTGTAAAAGCTGATACAATATTCATTGTAGTCAATCTTACTATTTTTAACTTTATTATTTTAAATAACGGGAAATAAAAAATGACAGCTTCATTAGGAAATTTTATAGCTAGTTTATTTGCGGGTGCTTTCATTGCACTTACCATTGGTGGGGTCTTAGTCTTTATCAGTCAAAGTGATCGAGTTACACGTTCTTAATCAATTGATTAAATCTAAAGATCTAAATATTATAGTAACAATCTGATGTTCATTTTTGGTATTTCTAGTTAACATATTATAAAATGTATTAAATTAAGATTAAATACCTTATGATAAACTTTAGTTTTGGCCCAAACATTTTTTTAGGAATTAGCGTAACTTTCGGCGTATTAATATTGTATTTCCTTAGAAATGTTAAACCAGAAGTTGCAAGAGATGAGGATATCTTTTTTGCCACCATTGGCCTACTTTACAGTTGTATTTTAATGGTCCATGGTTGGAGATTAGATCCAATTCTACTATTTAGTCAGGTTCTTATTATTGTAACAGTATTAGTTGCAGGATGGGAAAACATTAGATTAAGAGGTTTAATTGCCAACATGGCGAAATTAAAAAAAAAAAAAGAAAGATAGTTTTTTTTTTACTTAATATTATCTTGGTTTCAAGTTTGTAAATAATAATTTTAAATTATGCTTAAAAAGTCTTCAAAACTTTTTTCTTTAGTATTCTTATGCATTTTTAGTCTTTTCGTAACAACAGCTTCAGCTATCGATTTAGATGAAGCAACACGAACAGTTGTTGCAGATCCTGCTGGTAAAACGATTGTGTTAACTCCAGAACAAGTTAAACGAGGTAAACGTTTATTTAACGCAACTTGTGGTGCATGTCACGTAGGTGGAGTTACAAAAACGAATCCAAACGTTGGTTTAGAATCTGAAGCTTTAAACTTAGCAACACCACGTCGTAACAGTGTTAGTGCATTAGTGGATTACTTAAAAAACCCAACAACATATGATGGTTTAGAATCAATCGCTGAGATTCACCCAAGTATTAAAAGTGCTGATATTTACCCACGTATGCGTTCATTAACAGATGAAGATTTAACTGCAATTGCTGGTCATATTTTATTACAACCAAAAATTGTTACAGAAAAATGGGGTGGCGGTAAAATTTACTACTAAACTATAGTCCCAAATATTATTTTTCAAGAAGTAATTTTTTACTTCTTGAAAAATAATATAATCTTTGGAAGAATATAGAAATAGAACAACAAAAAGTATCTTATACTAAAAGTGTGTAGCTCAGTGGATAGAGCATCAGATTCCGATTCTGAAAGCCAAGGGTTCGATTCCCTTCATGCTTATGGTTCAATTAAAAAGAGAATAAACACATAGTTGGGGCTGCTTTGGTATCGACATTTAAAATTGATTACTATATGATTCAGGCCGAAGCTTGTAATCTTCGTAAAAATCTACAAAATTAAAACTAAATGCTAATAACTTTATTTCTTTTATCTCTAAGCTAGTAAATTTTAATATTAAGAAGAACCCTTCAAATTTATTACAATTTGCTGTTTAATAAATAGTAAAATTTTATTATATCAATTTGTTCACTACATCTAGACATTTTTCTATTTTGTAGTTTAGAATAATCTTACTAATATCTTGTTCTTTGAAACTATGCCTGTGAGCGAGTATATTAAACAATTTTAAATGGACATGGGTTCAATTCCCATCAGTTCCATATTGCATTCGTGGCCGAGTGGTTGAAGGCACCGGACTCATAATCCGTATTCCTATGGAACGTCACTGGTTCGAACCCAGTCGAATGCATATTAAATACTTTAATATTGTTTTTTTCAAGATCTAGTTGTAAGCTTATTTATATAGAAATAATTATACTAATAGTTAGAACTCATGTTTAAATTAAATACTCAAAAAACAATTAAGGATTTAGAAAGCAATTTTATCAGAACTGATCTTCCAGTATTGAAAATTGGTGATAACGTTAAAATTGGTGTTAAAATTATTGAAGGTAATAAAGAAAGAGTTCAATTTTACGAAGGAACGATTATTGCTAGAAAAAATAGTTCAATTAACACAACTATTACTGTTCGTAAAGTACTACAGGGAATTGGTATAGAACGAGTTTTCTTGATTCATTCTCCAAAACTAGATTCTATTACTGTTTTACGTTCATCAAAAGTAAGACGTGCTAAACTTTATTATTTAAGAAATTTAAGAGGAAAAGCAAGCCGTTTAAAGCAAACATTTAAATAAAACTAAAAGCTTTAAAAATTTTAATAAAAAAAATTTATTTGTATTAAATTTACATAGTATAATATAAAGTAGTAAAGTAATAACAATTTTACTTTATGATTATTAAAAACAAGGAGTTATATGGTTACTTACAAAGTGACATTATTAAGTGAAGAACATGATATCAATACAACAATTGATTGTAATGATGACGTATTTATTTTAGATTCTGCTGAAGAACAAGGTGTTGAATTACCTTACTCATGTCGTGCAGGTGCATGTTCAACTTGTGCTGGTAAAGTAACGGAAGGAAATATTGATCAATCAGAACAAACTTTCTTAGATGATGATCAAGTAGAAGCTGGATTCGTTTTAACTTGTATCGCATATCCAAAATCAGACTGTACAATTTTAGTACATCAAGAAGATGAATTATACTAATTAAAAACAAGGAATGACTCAATATTATTTATTGGTCATTCCTTAATTTTAGTTAACATTAGAAGTTTAATTCTGCAGCTTGAACTTTTTCAAATTGTTTTTTCTTTAACACTAAACTAATTTGTGTCAATAATAGAACGAAACAGAAGGCAAGATAACCAAAAATTCGTAAAGGGTTTTGTAACACAATTTCCGATTCTTCTTGACCAAAACCACCTGCATTTGGATCAACGTTTAATGCTTGATCAGTTTTTACAGTATCACCTTGTTTAACCATTAAGCTTAAGCCTGCTGGTATAACTTGAGAGATTTTAGTACCTTTTGAGTCTACGATTACAATATTAGATTCGCCTTTCTCTGCTGTTGTAATTTCTGTAATTTGTCCAGCTTGAGTTGCTCCAAAGATATTTACATTACTTTTTTCACCCGTAGGATAAACTTGTCCACGACCGCGGTTACCACCAGCATAAATTGGGTAAGTTAAATACTTAATATCCGAATTTTTTTCTGGATCTGGTGCTACTACAGGGAAAATTAATTCTTGGTGGGTTTTTCCAGCAATTGGTCCGACAACGAATATATTATCGAATTCAGTACTGTACGGTGAAATATAGACGCCTTTATTCTTTGCTTTAACTTCTTTGGAAATTTCACTTTTTGCAGCTAATTTAAATCCTTTTGGTAGCATTAAAATCCCACCTACATTTAAATCAGCTTTTTTCCCATTAGCCCCAATTTGTTGTTTGTTTACATCATAAGGAACTTTAATTGCTACCTCAAAAACTGAGTTTGGAAGAACAGCTTGTGGTGCTTCAACTTCGATTGCTTTTTGATTTAAATGACAATTTGCACAAGCTAGTTTTCCATTGGCTGCACGTGGATTTGAATAATTTTGTTGTGCAAAAACTGGATATGCTGATGACTCTTGGACACAAAAACCAAATGAAGTTATAGCAATTGTTAAAGCAAATAAAAGACTTTTAAAAAACTTGTTAGTTGCCATAGTTTAAATACTTTTTAAGTATGGATATTTCATTATATAAATTAGTTTTTCAGTAAAAACAAGATACCTAATCCTGAAAAATATAACAGTAGTATCGCTAAAGATAATAATAACTGTGTTAAAGGATCAGTTGAGGGAGTTAAAATTGCCCCAATAATGGTTGATATTAATATTACATATCTCCATGCATCTAACATTTGTTTAGCTGATACGATATTTAATAATCCAATTAAAATCTGAATAATTGGAATTTGAAAAGCTAATCCGGTGCTGTAAAATAATACCAAGATAAATTCAAAATATTGATCAAAAGACCACAAAGGTTCAAGGACCTCTTCACTATAACTTAGGAAGAAGTTTAAAGCAGCTGGTACTAAAGTATAGTAAGAAAAAGCTAGCCCTAATCCAAATAAAAGTAGTGAACTTAGTAATAAAGGTAAAATAATTTTTGTCTCTTTCGGAGTTAACCCAGGTAATAAAAATAATATTAACTGACCTATCACAAATGGACTCGAAAATAGTAACCCTGTATAAAACGATATTTTAATAGTTGAAATAAAATATTCACCTGGTGATAATTGAAAAAATTTCACATTACTTACAGGAAGTTCTAAAATTTTAACTAGATCTTTGATATCAATAAACGCTACACAAGTTAACAATAAAATTATTCCAAACACAAGAAAAATTCGTTGACGCAGTTCTTCTATATGTTCAGAAAATGGTAATTCTAATGTTACGGTTGTTTTATCTGTAAAATTAAAATTAGAATTAGTCGTCATGTAATAAAAATTTATTCCTACTATTCTACTAAGCTAAATATCTTAAAAATTTCAATTATTAGTATACTAATAATTGAAATTTTTAAGATTAGTATAATCCATTAACTATCTTTATATTTTAAAGTAATAGAATACTTTAAGATAAATAGTTAACAGCTTCTAAGCGCGCTGTTGCTTTTTTCAATTCTACAGAAGCATCCAGTCTAGCTTTATTTGTTTCTGCATTTTCAACAGCTAAAGTCGCTTTTTCTAATTCTTTTGTAGCTTCACTTAACTCAATATTAGTAAGTTCTTCTACATCGTTTACTAAAACTGTTACTCGATTTTGATCAATTTCCGCTAAACCACCACATAAAATAATTGGGGTCCATTTTTCATTCAACTTTATACGTAATAATCCTGTATCTAAAGCTGTAATTAATGCGGCGTGACCATCTAACACCCCTACTTGGCCAGTTAAACCAGGTAGAACAATTTCGTCAGCTGTCGTTGAACAAATTACTCTGTCAGGGGTAAGAACGCGAATGTTCATAACCATATATCGTACTCCTTATTTTAGAGTTTCTGCTTTTGCAATTGCTTGATCAAGATTACCTACAAGATAGAAAGCTTGTTCTGGTAAATCATCTAATTCGCCATTTAACACCATTGTGAAACCTTTAATTGTGTCTTCTAAACTTACATATTCACCAGGTGAACCTGTAAAGATTTCAGCAACGAAGAATGGTTGTGATAGGAAACGTTCTACTTTACGTGCACGTGCAACAGTTAAACGATCTTCTTCTGATAATTCATCAATACCTAGAATTGCAATAATATCTTGTAATTCTTTGTAACGTTGTAATGTCTCTTTCACAGTTTCAGCAATTTCATAATGTTCCGAAGTAACAATACCTGGTTGTAACATTGTTGAAGTTGAATCTAATGGATCTACCGCAGGGTAGATGCCTTTCGCTGCTAAGTTACGAGATAATACTGTCGTCGCATCTAAATGTGCGAAAGTTGTTGCAGGAGCCGGATCTGTTAAATCATCAGCTGGTACGTATACAGCTTGAATTGATGTAATTGAACCTTGTTTTGTTGATGTAATACGCTCTTGTAAAGCACCCATTTCTGTAGCTAAAGTAGGTTGATATCCTACAGCTGATGGCATACGACCTAATAAAGCAGATACTTCAGAACCAGCTTGTGTGAAACGGAAGATATTATCGATAAATAATAATACATCTTGTTTATTTACATCACGGAAATATTCTGCCATTGTTAAAGCTGTTAAACCAACACGCATACGTGCCCCTGGTGGTTCATTCATCTGACCATATACTAAAGCTACTTTAGATTCTGGGAAATTACTTTGATTAATTACACCAGATTCTTTCATTTCTTCGTATAAATCGTTTCCTTCACGTGTACGTTCACCTACACCACCGAAAACTGATACACCACCGTGAGCTTTTGCAATGTTGTTAATTAATTCCATAATTAAAACAGTCTTACCTACACCAGCTCCACCGAATAAACCAATTTTACCACCACGACGATATGGTGCTAATAAGTCAACTACTTTAATACCAGTTTCAAAAATTGAGGGCTTTGTTTCTAATTCAGTAAATGCTGGAGCTTCACGATGAATTGGTAAAGTTTCATCATATGAAACGTCGCCTTGCTCATCTACAGGTTCACCAATTACGTTAAAAATTCGACCTAATGTTGGAGTACCAACAGGTACCATAATTGGAGTACCTAAATCAAGAGCTTCAACACCACGCTTTAAACCGTCTGTTGAACGCATTGATACTGCTCGTACTTTATTATCACCTAATAATTGTTGTACTTCAACAATAGTTTCCGTGCCATCTTCTAATGGAATGCTGATTGCACTATAAATAGGTGGTAAATTTCCTTCAGAGAATTTAATATCTAATACAGGACCAATAATTTGAGTAACGTAACCTTTATTTAAATTAGTTTTTACCATTTTGATTTAACATATTTAAAATACTTGAGAATAAATATACTTTCAGGGTCTTATCTGCCATTTTAAATTTTAGCAAATTTGAAATTTAATAATTAGTTACCATTGTACAACAAAATTAGTTTAATTATTGAATATAATCAGATTTTTATGAAACATAATTAAATTATTCGTTATCCATTTTCATTTAATCGTCCAGTTACTTTTAACCAATTACGGGCACCAGGATAATTATCAGGGGCTAGTTTAAGAGCTTGAATCCAATATTCGGCAGCTTTATCGAATAATTCTTTTGATAATTCAATATATTCATCTTCTTCGAGACTTTGTGCACGTAGAGCTTGCGAGTGATAAATTACTGCAATATTATTTAGAGCTTGTGGAAGATTTGGGTTTAAAGAAAGAGCTTGATGATAAAATTCTAGAGCTTGAGTATACTTACCTGTATTACCATAAATTAAACCGATATTATATAGTGTATAACTACGATCATACGGGTCTTCTTCAACTTGAAGAGCTTCATAATAATTTTGTAATGCTTCTGCATATCTACCTCGAGATTGTGCAGTCATTCCAGCTCGGTAATATGAAAATGCTTGTTTTTCCTGTTTACTAGCCGGTAAAATTTTCAAAAGAATATCAGCAATTACTGTAAATGTTTTATCGATAAAGTTTCCCATAAAATTCTCCTTATAAATTTTATAAATTAATACATCGATTAGAATTTAGAACTATCTAGAGTTATTATATATTAAAAAATAATAACTCCAAATAGTTTTACATAGAATTCGATGCAACAAAAGGAAATAATGCTAATATTCTTGCTCTTTTGATTGCTTTTGCTAATTTTCGTTGTTGTTGAACAGTTACGCCTGTGGCACGTCTAGGAAGAATTTTCCCTTGTTCTGTAACAAATAATGTTAATAAATCGATATCTTTATAATCAATCTTTTGATTTATACTAATCGGTGATGTTTTTTGTTGTTTTGATACCATAATTTATTTAATTTCTTTGTGTATAGTTGGTTTGTTGCAATGTGGACAATATTTTTTTAATTCGATTCGTTCAGGGTTATTCCGGCGGTTCTTTTGAGTAGAATATCTCGAAACACCTTCAGAACGTTTATTTAAATTTGAACGACATTCAGTACATTCTAAAGTAATTAAAATTCGAGTACCTTTGCTTTTTGCCATAAAACTTTTAACTAATAATTTTACTTACAATATTGCCTGAAATTTTGTATCTTATCAAGGTTTAATGACTATTATTATGATAAAAAATTTTTATCTTAAAAACTTTTAATTTTTCGTTAAATATACTATATTAAACTAAATCTTAATTTATAAAATATCTATTAAAAATATTTAAATTAACAACAACAATATGGCTAATAATAAATCTGCAGAAAAGCGTATCAAAACTAATGAAAGAAATCGTTTAACAAACCGTTTTTATAAAAGTTCAGTTCGAACTTTAATAAAAATGTTTGTTAAAGGTCTAGAAACTTATAAAACTTCAAAAAATCCTGATGATAGAGAAAAATTACAAAAAATCTTAAGTTCAGTTTATAGTTTAATTGATAAGGGTACTAAGAAGAATGTATTTCATAAAAATGCAGCATCAAGAAAAAAAGCAAAGTTAGCAGCATCTTTGAAATCAGCGTAAGGTAAATAATTATAATTATTAATAAATAATGTTAAAAAAATTTTAAATTTTCTTAACATTATTTATCAAGACTTGAATATAATCAATTCATTCATTTACTAACAAAAACTATGAAAGAAAATATGAATTATATCAATGCACTTCCAGATTTTTTGGCGATGCAAAGAATAAGCTTTTGTTGGTTTATTACTCAGGGTTTAAATGAAGAATTAGCTCTATTTTCCAGAATTCAAGATTTCAGTCAAAATACTGAATACGTAATGTTTGGGGAAGAATACAGTTTAATAAAACCACCGTATAGTTTGTTAATCGCACGAAAATATAGTGGAAATTATAGAGCACAACTAGTTATTCCAATCGAAGTTCGAAATAAAATAGCAAATAGTGTTCGGTATCACAATCAGTTCCCAATCATTACTTTACCCCTTATGACTACGGATGCTACGTTCATAATAAATGGATGTGAACGTGTAATTGTAAGTCAGATTATTCGAAGCCCTGGCGTATATTTTGAAAAGAATAAAAATCAAAAAATACGAAATCAATTTAAACGAAAATTATCGACAGATATTAATAAATTGAGATCATTTATACCATCTGGCGAAGCGTTTATTTCTGAATTTGATCTATTTTTTCCTCTTCCAACGCCAACTTACGATCCAGTAAAAAAGAAGAAAAAAATTATCCCCCATTGGAAAAATGATTCTATTTATTATTATTCTATCAAATATTTAAAGCAATCTGAGAAAAATTCTTCTTTTTATTTTTTACAATGCTTCAAACTGTACAGAGTTATTTCTAAAGTTACCCAACCTAAGTTGAAAGTTCAATTAATTCAACTATTTTTAAAGTGGTTAAAATTAAGAAATAACTCGCTAAATTTTAAAAGTAGTATCGAAGAAAATAAAATTACTTATGTAATTAAATATTTTAATTTCTTAGTAAAACTTTTGATAAAGTATGAGATTTTTCAAGCAAGTTGGATTTTAGATAAGTCACAACTCACTTCAAATCAAAGAAGCTGGTTTGAAAAATTCACTAAAGCTAACAAGATATCATTCTTATCGAATAATTCAGAATTGTCACAGGATAAAATTTTAAAATTATATTCAATATATGACAAAGTAATAATCAATTCTCAAAAACTTGCCCAAATCCAACTAAATTCTCAATTAATTTTGATTACTAAACAGCCACAATATTGGTTGGTTGAAATGCAAAATTTTTCCTTTTTAAAACAAAATATTAAAGAGATAGTTCCAAAACTAAATAATTTTAACGCGCTAACTAATTTCCAAAATTTACGGCCGATTATTTATTTCTCGATAAGTTTAAAGGAACAATTAAAGTATATCTTTGGGAAAAACAAATTATTATATAAGCCTGAACGCCATAAATATCTGAAGACTAAAACGCAATTTCTTCTTTATCGCAAAGATCACGAGATTAAGACAAATTATAACAAAAAATACGATGAGAAAGATCTATATACAGCAACTTTAATCCCAGAGTACGGTTCGTGGATTCGGTTTGGGTTTCAAAAGAATACAACAATTAACTCTTATAAATACCCATTAAAGAATCAAGAAGATGAAGTTATTATTCAATTAGATAAGATTAATCAAAAACCCGTTCTTTACTTACTGAAAGAAATGGGATTAACAGATTTAGAAATCTATCAAAATTTACAATATGCTGACTTCTTTTATTTTAATAAACCCTTATTAGTAAATTCGAAACGTTCTAATCAACCATTGTCTAGATTTAACTTGAGTTCGAGTTATTTTAAAAATATTTCGGAATTTTCAAGAATTTTTGACCCAACATATTATCGGTTAGGGAGAGTTGGGAGATTAAAACTTAATAATCGCTTAAATTTGAAAATTAGTGGAAGACTCCAAACTATAACATACGAGGATATCTTTGCTATCATCGATAAATTAATTAGCTTGACTATTTATAAAACTGTTCAAGATGACATTGATCATTTGAAAAATCGACGGGTTCGCTCTGTAGGTGAATTATTACAAAATTTATTTAGAATTGGGTTTCAAAGATTAGTTCGAAAATTACGAAATCAGACAAACAAAATTGATTCAAGTCAATTATTAAGTTTCAATATTGTTAATGCAACAGTCCGGGAATTTTTTGGATCTAGCCAATTATCACAATATTTAGATCAAACTAACCCTTTGTCTTCACTTACCCATCGACGTCGAGTGAGTGGATTAGGACCAGGTGGGTTTGATCGTGATCGAATAAGTTTTGCAGTTCGGGATATCCATCCGAGCCATTATGGACGTATTTGTCCAATTGAGACACCAGAAGGTCAGAATGTCGGTTTAATTGCTTCTTTGACCACTTGCGCAAGAGTAAATAAATCTGGATTTTTAGAAACACCATTTTGGCGAGTTATTAATGGTAAAGTTATAAAGACTGGCCAACCACTTTATTTAACTGCGGATATTGAGGATTTTTATAAAATTGCGCCAGCGGATATAGCAACTAATAAAGAAAATTATTTAATAAAAAATGTAATTCCCGTTCGTTATAAGCAAGATTTCATTAATGTCACACCATCTGAAATCGATTTTATCGCTATTTCACCAATTCAAGTCGTTTCTGTCGCAGCCTCATTAATTCCATTTTTTGAGCATGATGATGCAAACAGAGCGTTAATGGGTTCAAATATGCAGCGTCAGTCTGTCCCATTAATTCTTCCACAGAAACCTATTGTTGGGACAGGGTTAGAGAATCAGATTGCAATTGATTCGGGTATGACCTTGAATGCGCAGTCTTCTGGTATTGTCCATTCGGTAACAGCTAACAAGATTGTTATCAAAAATAAAAATGGTAAAAAATTAGTTTACAAGCTACAGAAGTATTTACGTTCAAACCAACAAACTTGTATTAATCATCGTCCAATAGTTTGGAAAGGTGAGAAAATAAAATCAGGACAAGTCTTGACCGATGGTCCAGCAATTACTAGTAATGAATTAGCTTTAGGTCAAAATGTACTAGTTGGTTACATGCCATGGCAAGGTTATAATTTCGAAGATGCAATTTTAATAAGTGAAAGATTAGTTTATGATGATATCTTTACTTCTATTCATATTGAAAGGTATAAAATTGAGATCGATCGAAATTCAGAAACATCCGAACGAACAACGAAAAATATTCCAAACTTAAGTTCATCTGAAATTAAACATTTAAATGATGATGGAATTGTTACAGTTGGGACATTTGTTAAACCTGGTGATATTTTGGTTGGGAAAGTTATTTCAAACAATACTTCTGAACAACTACCTGAATCTAAATTATTGCGGGCTATTTTTGGAGCAAAGGCAAAAGGAGTTAAAGATAATTCTTATCGAATGTCGGATGGCGAATATGGTCGAGTTATTGAAACAGTAACTTTTAACCGCCGAACAAAACTGACATATAAATTTGAGAAAATTTATGTTTTCATTGCTCAAATTAGAAAAATTCAAGTTGGTGATAAGATTGCTGGTCGACATGGTAATAAAGGAATTATTTCACGCATTTTGCCACGTCAGGATATGCCGTTTTTACCTGACGGAACGCCTATTGATATTATTTTAAATCCATTAGGTGTACCTTCACGAATGAATGTTGGTCAATTATACGAATGTTTACTAGGATTTGCAGGGGATAAGTTAAATTCACGATTCAAAATTTTACCATTCGACGAAATGTATGGATTAGAAATATCACGAATTTTAATTAATAAAAAATTACGACAAGCTTCAATAACAAATAATGAAAGCTGGTTATTTAACCCTTATGCTCCAGGTAAAACGGTTTTAATTGATGGCCGAACAGGAAAAGAATTTGAAAATCCTATTACTGTTGGAAATGCCTATATGTTAAAACTAATTCATTTAGTTGATGATAAAATGCATGCTAGAGCAACAGGACCATATTCTTTGATAACACAGCAGCCGTTACGAGGAAAAGCTCAACATGGAGGGCAAAGATTCGGAGAGATGGAAGTATGGGCGTTAGAAGGATTTGGAGCAGCTTTTACATTAAAAGAATTGTTAACAATAAAATCAGATGATATGCAAGGTCGGAATGAAACATTAAACGCGATTGTAAAAGGACAACAAATTCCAAAATTTGGAATTCCAGAATCATTTAAAGTTTTATTACATGAGTTACGTTCAATCGGATTAGATATGAGCACTTATAAAATTGAAAAATTTAGTTCTCAGAAAAGGTATGAAGTTGAGGTTAACTTAATCGAAAAATATAATGCTTTATCTAAAACATTCTCTCCTACTTCAAATATAAACGATATTTCATTTTAATAATAATGGTAGAATCTACGAAAGAATTTGATTATATAAAAATTAAATTAGCATCTCCGTTTCGAATACTACAATGGGCAAACCGTAAATTGCCGAATGGGCAATTTGTCGGTGAAGTACAAAAATCCGAAACGATAAATTACCGTACGTTTAAGCCTGAAATGGATGGCTTATTTTGCGAACGTATCTTTGGTCCAAGTAAAAGTTTAGAATGCGCGTGCGGTAAATATAAACGTGTAAGGTATGAAGGACTCATTTGTGAAAGATGTGGAGTTGAATTAACAGAATCACGCGTTAGACGACATCGAATGGGTTATATTAATTTAATTTATCCAGTTACTCATGTTTGGTATATTAATAGTCGGCCAAATTTTATGGCTCTATTATTAGAAGTCGAAGAATGTGAGAAAAAATTAGATACAACGTATACCGCTCATTCGGAGCGATGTAAAAAATGTGAAGGTTTAAAGCTAACAACTTCTACAATTGTTGATTTATGGGATGAAAGAATAAAGCGAATTAAGTTGGCTTCATTAGCTTATTTTATTGCAGAAGATGAAATTTCATTTTATGGTTTGCACTGGGATTTGCAGCAGTATAGAAGAAGTCGAGAATTAGGTTATAGTGGTTATCCATTAAAACCTTATCCAAAACCACAGAATCGACGATATAATACGCCAAAATATTTGTTACGGGCAACGCCTAATTTTTTAATTGGTGCCCCACTAATTAAGCGCGAATTAGAAAAACTTAATCTAAAATCTGAGATTTTTAGAATGCGGTGTTTTATTCTAGTCTGTACAAAAGTACTGAATAAAGAAAACCCAATATATGATGAATCAAAATGGTTTAGAAAATGGGAACAACAAAGAATTTATAAAATTCGTGAGCAAGCTATAAAACGAATACGTATTTTAGAAAATTTAGTTGGTACAGGATCAAGTCCAGCCTGGATGATTTTAACTATTTTACCAGTTATTCCACCAGCTTTAAGACCAATGATCCAATTAGAGGGTGGTCGATTTGCAACTTCAGATTTAAATGAATTATATCGTCGGATTATTACTCGTAATAATCGCTTACTTAGATTATTAGAAATTGATGCTCCACAATTAATTATTCGTAATGAGAAAAGACTACTACAAGAAGCAGTTGATACTTTAATTGATAATGGAAAACGAGGGAAAATTGCTTTAAGTGCTAATAATAGACCTTTAAAATCTTTATCTGATATTATCAAAGGAAAGCATGGTCGTTTCCGTCAAAATTTATTAGGGAAACGTGTAGATTATTCGGGACGTTCTGTAATTGTAGTTGGGCCAAGTCTAAAATTAAATCAGTGTGGTTTACCATATGAAATGGCAATTGAGCTTTTCCAGCCATTTATAATTCGAGAATTAATTAATCAAGGATTAGCAAGTAATATGAAAATTGCTAAAAATTTGATTCAACAAAATGAAACAATTATAGATCCGGTTTTGGAAAAAGTCTTAAAAAGTCATCCCATTTTTTTAAATCGAGCGCCTACATTACACAGATTAGGGATTCAAGCATTTGAACCTATCTTAGTTCAAGGTAGAGCAATAAAATTGCATCCTTTAGTATGTTCAGCTTTTAATGCCGATTTTGATGGTGATCAAATGGCGGTCCACATTCCATTATCATTAGAAGCTCAAGCAGAATGTTATATGTTAATGTTAGCTCCATATAATTTTTTATCACCATCAAATGGTGAACCGATTATTATGCCTAGTCAAGATATGGTTTTAGGATGTTATTATTTAACAGTTAATAATATTAAAGGGTTACTTGGATCTAGTCATTATTTTGCCGATTTAGAAGACGTCATTTTAGCTTATAGCCAGAATAAAATTGAGATTCATAGTGCTATCTGGGTCCGAATTATTGAGGAAAGCACAGTATTATCTAATTTAATTAAAACAGTTAAATTAAATGATAATACTTTTATTGAGTATTATGAAAATAGACAAGTTCGAAAAGCAGAAAATGGTGAGATAATTGTTCAATACTTACAAACGACGACCGGTCGGGCTATTTTAAATTATACAATTCAAAAAACTTTAAATTTTTTATAAATAAGGTGAGATACTAAATAAATTTTTATGAAAAATTATACTTATCAGAATAACTTAATTGGGAAAAAGCAATTACGCCAATTATTAGCTTGGAGTTTTAGTAATTATGATTCCATGCAAGCTTGTGCTTTAGCTGATGAATTAAAATATTTAGGATTTAAGTATGCTAGTCAAGCTGGGATTTCAATTAGTATTGAAGATTTGAAAATTCCATTCGTTAAGAACTTAATGCTCGAAAAAGCTAATCAAGAAATTATAAATGCTGAAAAGATTTATTTAAAAGGTAAAATTACCGATGTTGAGAGGTTCCAAAAAATCATTGATACTTGGAGTTTAACCAGTGAATCATTGAAAGAACAAGTTATTTACTATTTCAAAAACTACGACCCATTAAATTCGGTATATATAATGGCATTCTCTGGTGCTCGAGGAAATCTATCTCAGGTACGTCAATTAGTGGGTATGAGAGGACTAATGTCTGACCCGAGTGGTGAGATTATGAAATTACCGATTAAAAAAAATTTTCGAGAAGGTTTAACAATAACCGATTACCTAATGTCGGGGTATGGTGCCAGAAAAGGTATTGTGGATACAGCACTAAAAACAGCTAATTCAGGATACTTAACACGTCGTTTGATTGATGTGGGACAAGATATTCTAATAAGAGAAAAAGATTGTTTAACGAATCATTCCTTTTTACTTTCAATTGATGAGCATGAATCAAAGAGTAGTGAATTAGTTTATGATAAAATTTTGGGACGTGTTTTAAATAAATCAATCTTTGATCTTCAAACAAACAAGGTAATTGCCCATGCGAATACACAAATAACCCCCAAATTAGTCGAAAAATGTAAAGAAAAGCAGATTACAGAGTTTTATATTCGATCACCTTTGACTTGTAATCTCTACCGAGCAATTTGTCAAAAATGTTATGGTTGGGATTTAGCTAATGAAAATTTGGTCGACATTGGTGAGGCAATCGGAATTTTAGCTGGTCAATCAATTGGTGAACCTGGAACGCAACTAACCATGCGTACTTTTCATACAGGAGGTATTTTTACATCTGAAGCTACACAACGGATTATTAGCCCAATAAATGGAATTATAAGATTTTATAAAATATTAAAAACAGTACTCTTAAGAACTAATCGAGGGGAAGATGTTTTAATTACAAAGAATTCAGGTTCTTTAATTATAATTCCGGAAGATGAAACACAAGAATTAGTACAGATTGAAATTTTACGTAATACTATTTTGTTCCCGAAAAATAATCAGTATGTTTCAAAAGATACTGTTATTGGTGAGTTAATAAACACTAATAAACAAATTAAAACAGAAGTAAAACCCATTTTAAGTGATACTTGTGGGGAAATTTTTATGCCTCGCTTAAAAAAAAAAGTTAATTTATTAAATAATAATAAATTAATCTGGATTTTATCTGGGCAGCTTTACAATAGCCCAAAAGATTCATTCATAAATTTTTATCCTGATTATAAATTAAATCGGCATAGTTACATTTTTAGAACGAAAATAATTAATCATTATTCGGGATGTGTCGAATTTATTAATAATAAATCAAATTTATATCAACGAGTAATTAGAGTTGCAAATGATAAATATGCTTTAGCTAATTCCAGTTTGCAAAAATTGACACAAAATATTCAGAATAAAAATTACATATTAAAGTTACAAAATTTTAAATATCTTTTAAATATTAAAGTAAAAAACTCTAAGTCTTATATACAACTTACAAGAAGTAAACAAATTGGAACGTTAATTACTAATACATTTCAAACATTGACTGGAGGAATTCTTTACTATGATCATCGAAACTTATTTGAGTGTAACCAAATAAATCGAGGTATCTTCTATCCGAACCGAATTAATTCCTCTAATAAATATAAATCTATTGTTTCTCACCGAACAATTATTTGGATGGGAGAGGAGATTCATAAAGTTAATTGTGAACCGAATATTTTACTTGTTGAACATAGTGATTTCATTTCAGAAGGATTCGAAATAATCCCTGGTCTTTTCTCTAAAACATCCGGGATTGTTATTATTCGCCAAAAAAATAACCTTGTTCAAACAATTTCAATTAAATCTGGATTAGTATATGAGGGGAAAAAATTTAAGAATACTTCTAAAAAACTGTATTATCCAGGTGAGGTTATCCTTTCAAATATTCCAGTTAAAAGATTATCATTTTGTGAACATTTAGTTGGCAAAAATACAGAGCAATTATTAGTTCGACCAGTTGAAATATACGAATTTCCTCATTCTGATTTATATAAATTAAATGTCCAAAGTAGGTTAAATAAAGATTCAAATATCGAATTAGAAACTAAAGCAATATACTCGTATAAACCTAATCAAATTGTTAAAGGTACTAAAAATTTAAATTTGGTCACGAATGTATTAACTTTTAAACCTAATAAATTCTTAAAGAAGAATACAAATATTGAATTATTTAGTAATAAAAAAACTAACACAATCGATTTACGTGTCAGCGAAAAAGTTTATTTGAATAATTATATTTTACCTAATCTAAGATATAAAGATATAAACTCCTGTCTCCTTATTCAACAGAATCAATTTATTGATCCATATACTACGCTAGGTTATTTAGAAGCAATAACATCAAATTCCTTAGAAATTGTTAAATTTAAAGTCAAAAATAAAGATAGTAAACAAATTCTTTTAATTTCTAATGAAGATTGTTTAACAGTGAAGCGAAAAAGATTTCCAAATAAGAAATTAAATAACTTCATTATTAATAGTAATAACGTTAATGAAACCGGCAAAATTATTATTGAAAATAATAATTTCCTTACTTTACAAAAAGGACGACCGTATTTCTTCCCAAATTGTAAAAACGAAGATTTAACGAATAAAACTAGCCTTCAATATAAAGTAGTATCTCCTACACGTATCTACCCACGGTTTAATACGAAACGATCTATTTCTCTAAATTATTGTGATATGATGAAACTTTCTGTAAAACGAGAGTACAGTTTAAATAATTTAGTCGAAGACAAAGTTCCGATTAAAACAGAATTCTCAAAATTGTTCTTCAAAAAAAATGGTAAATTTTATAGTTCATTAATCCCACAATTTTTAAAAAAATTTGTGATAAGTAATGAAGATGTAAATTTGAAATACAAGCAAATTGTACGACCTGAGGGTTTTAAAAACCCAGTCTTAGGTAAGATGGATAGAACATTATTAATGCAGAGTTCAGAAATTGCTAAAAACCCGTCTAAAGGTTCTAAACAATCTGAATATCAATTAACATTGGTAAAATTTATTGAACAACCATTTACCAAGGCAAATAAAGCAATTGGCCTTTACTCAATAACCGAAGACTACTTTGAACAAGATGTTAATAGTGTATTTTGTAAAAATAGTGAGTTTATAGAAACCGGTGAAACACTAGGTTTATTAAATCTTGAAAAAGAGATTACTGGTGATATTGTTCAAGGTCTGCCACGAATTGAAGAGATATTAGAAGCGAGAAAGAAAAACTCAATCGTTAAAAGGATGCCGACAAGTCAAAAAAAAGGTTTACTAGTTCAGAAAACTAGTTTAGATCCAAATTTTGAATTTAGAAAATTAGGAACGCCAATTAAAGAAAATGAAAAAGTTAATCCTCACAAATTGTTAAAAGTTTATTTTAATTATTATGGTTTAATAAAATTTTGTGTCTCTGACCGTACCCAAGAAATTAAATATAATCGTTTAATTCAGAATTATGAAGGAAGTTACAAAAGTTTCAAAAAAGTGCAATCCTTTATCTTGAATTCCGTTCAGTCAGTTTATCAATCACAAGGAGTTACGATTAATGATAAGCATTTGGAAGTCATTATTAAACAAATGACAACTAAAGTTTTAATTACACACGAAGGAAATACTCCCTTATTAAGGCGAGAAGTTATTGACTTGTATCATATTAAGTATATTAATGAAATTATAGACACACAAGGTAAACAATCCGCATGCTATGTTCCTTTATTATTGGGGATTACTAAAGCTGCTTTAAATAACCCAAGTTTTATTTCTGCAGCTAGTTTCCAAGAAACAACAAGAGTTCTTACTAAGGCGGCAATTGAAGGAAGAATTGATTGGTTAAGAGGTTTAAAAGAAAATATTATTATTGGACACTTAATTCCGGCTGGAACTGGGTCGCAAAATTATCGAAATTGTTTTAAAAAAAAATCTTCCGCTGATCCAATATTGGAAAACAGATTTAATAACATTTCTACTATTTAATAAAAGAGCTAGACAAGTTTTTTAATGTCTGCTAGGATTTGAGCTAGAAATTTATATATTTAATTAAGTAATTTAAAATTTTATGTCTGATATAAGTTTATCCCAATTATTAGAAGCTGGGGTTCATTTTGGTCATAAAGCATATCGCTGGAACCCAAAAATGTTTCCCTATATTTATAGTGAAGTAAATAATATTCACATTTTAGATTTAGTACAATCAGCAACATGTTTAAAAGAAGCAAATGCTTACTTAGAATCCTCAGCACGTGAAGGAAAATCTTTTTTATTTGTTGGTACAAAACGACAAGCTAGTACTTTAATTGCTCAAGAAGCTAAACGCTGTGAGTCTTTTTATGTTAACCACCGTTGGCTAGGCGGAATGCTTACAAATTGGACAACATTAAAAGAACGAATTTCTCATTTGAAAGACCTTGAGCAGCAAGAAGCATCCGGTACATTTGAGTTATTAACTAAGAAAGAAGGTGCGCTGCGCCGAAAAGAACTAAAAAAATTACGCCGTCATTTAGATGGTATAAAGACAATGGGTGGCTTACCTGATGTGGCTATTATTATTGATCAGAAGCGTGAAATGACAGCAATTCGAGAATGTCAGAAATTAGGAATTCCAATTGTTTCTATATTAGATACAAATTGTGATCCTGATTTAGTAGACATTCCAATTCCGGGTAATGATGATGCAGTAAGATCGATTAAATTAATTTTAAAAGTATTAACAGATAGTATCATTACTGGCAAATCACAATCAAACTAAAATAAATTTATAAATAATTGTTATAAAATTATATGAAAACAGAAATTGATGCTAAGACAGTCAAAAAACTGCGTGATGAAACAGGCGCAGGAATGATGACTTGTAAAAAAGCGTTAACTGAACATGATGGAGATTATGAAAAAGCTATTGAATCTTTAAAATTGAAAGGAATGGCGATTGCTGATAAAAAAGCAAGTCGAAATACGAATGAAGGATTAATTTATTCATACATCCATACAGGAAGTAAATTAGGGATTATAGTTGAAGTTAACTGTGAAACAGATTTTGTGGCACGGCGCGAAGAATTTATAGATTTAGCAAAAAATATAGCAATGCAAATCGCTTCAAACCCTGACATTGTAGTAGTTTCACCGGATGATATCTCGGAATCAGCAAAAGAAGAAGTACGCAAATTTGAAAGTGGAAAAGAAGATCTACAAAATAAACCCGAAGAAATTCGAAATAAGATTGTAGAAGGTAGAATTGAGAAGAATCTAAAAAAACAAGTTTTATTAGATCAAGAATATATTCGTGATCCGAACGTAACTGTTAATGAATACATAAAACAAGTTGTAGGGATTCTAGGTGAAAATATTCGCGTTGCTCGTTTTACTCGTTACGTATTAGGAGAAGAAACAGACTAAAAAAAGTCTTGTATCCTATTTATATGCTTTTATTTAATAAAAGCATATAAATGGAATCTAAGGTTCTACTTAGATTCTACTGTAGATGAGATAATTCTCTCTGGCTACTCTAAATATAGAAAATAGTACAAACGTAAATTAGAATTCTTAATTTCTGGTTTCTTTTTTATCAGAACCCTGGGAGTGGAAAGTCTTACAAGATTATTTTGTTTTTTAAATAAGTTGCAAATTTCTATTTGGATCTAGTTTGAGATTTGTTTTAACGAAGTGTAGGTGTTTTGCGTTAAGTTGTAAAAAATAGAAAAATAAAATATTAATTAGTGAAAAGTATTAATTGTTTTAAAACAATTAATACTTTTCAATTATCGTCTTCTAATTATTCGCGTTTACCGCAAAAAATTAGTAACGACCGCCTTCTGGATTAGCTTGAACACTATAACTTTTGATAGTGTAAGAAATACGACGACCTTCAGCTTCTTGACGTTCTAAGTAGAAGCCTGGTTCGTTAGTAGGACGGTTTACGATGAAAGACATAACACAACTTTCAGTACCGTAGCTTGCATCAAATGCAT
>Ga0307489_10000586_pt1 | contig 22476 bp, 30 predicted proteins | sample SB12metaG_FD_202247 | JGI IMG/M metagenome (GOLD analysis project Ga0307489, IMG submission 202247) | Sea-ice brine microbial communities from Beaufort Sea near Barrow, Alaska, United States - SB 1.2 | ecosystem: Environmental > Aquatic > Marine > Coastal | place: USA: Alaska | collected... | reverse complement strand
CCGGGGCTCTCCATCGGCCGGTACTCAGTGTCGGGCCTCGGGGTCACTGCGGTCGCGTACACGCTCGCGGACCGAATGGCGCACTACACGGTGAGTTCCAGTGACGAATGACTCCCTCAAATGGAATGGTATCGTGTCAGGCGACATAAAGCTGGCGAGGACACTACGCCATTTCAAACGATTGTGTGCAATAGCGAGGCGGACCCATGTTGACGCGGGGGAGTCAATGATATCGGGCCCTGGCTGGAGGCGATGACGACCGCTTACTCAGTGGCCGGACAGAGCGCGGCGAGCAGCATGACTGCGCGCGGGTTGGCCGCGGTGATGGCCGGCGTGGGGCTCGACCTGGCGGACTTTGGCGTGGCGCAGATCTCCGTGGTGGACGCGGTGGCGGCGGGCGGGGGCGAGCCTGCCGCCATCAAAGCCGGGATCTTCCACCTCTTCTACAGGTGAGGTTGCGGCACACACGGATTAAGACGTCGTCGGCGTGTCTAACTGTGTGTCAGTGCGATATAGTGGGTGGTCTTACCGCGTGCCACAACACAAGTGTGGTGTTGCGTTCCCGGGGGAGACATTGAGGTGACTTCTGAAGCACCAATAAGCTCCTTAGCTGACACGCCTTCACCCTAGTCTGTAATTAAAAGAAAAGCAAATGGTGTTGAGTTCCCTACTCCATGGGCCACCAGCATCGCTTCCAAGCTCGCGGCCGACGGCGTGCCCACCGAGAAGTTTCCAATCGACGTCCAGACCATCATCGAGGTACGGACAAGTGAATCGTTTGTTTTTCCCGTTTACTGGGCTAGGGAGGTATGCGTCTACGCGCCTTACGAGTAGTAGGCCCCAGGATATCTTCAAGTAACTACTTTGCCGGCGCCTTCCGGGGTTGACTAACTAAGGTAAATGCTAATCGCCACGCCATTCTCCACTCTTTACTCCTCCGTTTTTTTAGTGACATGACATCCTACGACGCGGCAAGAGCACTACTCACTGGAGGTCCCTACACCGAGGCGCTCACGATGTTGGGCGACGCCGATGCGGACGGCATCGCCGCGCTGGACCCGGCAGGGCGGAGTAGACAATGTCTGCCACGTCATCAATCACGTGTTAGACCCTTCATCTCCAAGTTGAATGTTTGTCATCATATCACGTGGCGAGCATCTGCCATGTGGTCCACCACATGTATACCCTCGTTTCTTGTGTTAAGTGACATTTCTTTTAAATTTTGACACGGCGAGCACGATTCACCACTTGCCCCTGGGACAAGGGCATCGCCGCGCTGGTGAAGAGCTTCGCAGCGGGCACCGTGGATGAGCGGGCACTAAAGGATGCGGTGTTCAGCTTACTGGCAGGGGGGGTATGGAGAATACGCACTCCCCCGACGTTGAATCTCCTCCTCCTCCTCCGCGCGTCTGTATGCGCGTTCGACCTGAAGGTGAGCCATGCTCCGATCTTGGTTCGAGTGCATGTTCTCACAGACCCTCCTGCTTGATCATCACGGAGCAGCTGGCGTGGAACGCGGCGGCCGACGCGGGGGTCGACCTCGGCAGATGCAGGGCCCGGCGTCCACGTCCGTCATTGGTCAGTCATCCTCTCAAAAACTTGCCACCGGTCAGTCAGTTTATGAAGACACCTCTGTCTTGATTCGGGGCCTTACAAGTGGACAACATCAGCAACGCCACGTACGCCGAGGTGCTCCAGGCAGTGGCGGCCAACTCCGGGTACGCGGACGATGCCCTCGGTGGGGGCACAGACATGACGCACACAGCGTCATCTACCTATCGTTTACACGCATTGCCGGCTTTGGTATCGAAATTGTGGCATCGAATCCCGTTCGACCAATCAGAAACGAGCGCATCCAAAGCGAAATCCCGCCATCGCCAGCCAAACTCTCCGGATGTCCGACCGGGTTTCGATTCTTGAGTAAATGAACCATCGGCTTCGAAGGCTGAAGGGTGACATGTCACCCCGACACTGAATTTGACCTTACTTCTTGAATTTAAAGATGAAACGTCATTATATGACGTGGCCAATATGCATTATGTATCTGACCTTTGCGCTCGGGATCTTTGCCGGTTACCTGTACACGGACACAAACGTGCGGAGTATGCTGAGCTCGGTAAGGCGGTGCAAGTTGAACCGATGAAACCCGTGTTGAAAGCGCCTGGAACTAGACCTAAGTGCTTGAGCCTTGAAATTGATAGACTGCTTTCAATTTTGTTGTCAATTTCAACTTGCGCCACTACATATGGGGCGTGGAGTCGCTCATGAATGACGAGACCGGGGTGTCCATCTCCGGGATAGCCGAGCTGCTGCGCTCCACGGTAACCCGGTGCAAGTCGAACCGATGAAACCCATGTTGAAAGCGCATGAAACTAATCGCTTCACACTAAAATGTGCTACACTGCTTTAAAGTTTTGCTTACAATTTCAACTTGCGCTGCTACACCACGGGCGCGATGGACGCGGCCGAGTTCAAGCGCGCGGCGCGCGAGTTGCTAGCGTCCGAGGCAGTGGTCGCCACCGCGCTGTCTCTCGTGGGCGTGAACGTCACCGCGGCCGACGCAGGGCTGACGTTGGCGGACTTCCAGACCCTGGCAGGGTGGTTATTGAGAACGAGAACACGCACTCGACCGACGCTGAATCTCCTCCTCATCCTCCTCCTCCTCCTCCTCCGTGCGTCTGTATAAGCATTCACCCTGATGGTGAGTCATGCGGGCACGTCCGATATCGGTTCGACTGCGTGTTCTCGATGACCTTCCTGCCTGGCGGCGCGCTCCATGTTCGACGCAACGGACGCACAGGTCAAAACCTTGGTCAAGGCGGCCGCCACGAGCGACGCCGCCGTGGCGCGGATGGTCTCTGCCTCCCAGGTAAGGATGCCTCACACGGAAAAGACAGCGATGGCGACCAGTCACGGGGTGTCGCCTGTCTCATGTCTGACCAGATGCCTGTGCGTGGGCGTTGGACGTTTACCTCACACAGGACGGCGGTGGGTTCTGCCTAAACAGCGTGCCTGTGTGTCATACTCGGCTACGCAGATTGGGTGGGGGGGGGGAAATAAGGATGGCGCGTATCGCGGTATAGTCGTCATCTTTGAGTTCATAGACCCTCGCCTTCGACCTTCGCCCATACAAACTCAGCCTCCCGTTTTCGGAGGCTCTCGTCACTGTAAATTTATATGATCGACCGTCTATTAACTCAAAAAAGAGAAATCCCCGTAGCCCCCCACCCGATCAGCGTAGCTTGTTACATGTGGTCTCACCGCGTGGTAGTACTTCCGTGACTGTGTTGTGTTGTGTTCCCTCCCACACGGTCGACCTGGACAGCCTGTCCATGACCGTCACAGATGTCTCCGCGCTCATCAAGGAGCAAATCGCGTCCTTCAATGCCGACGCCAACAGCCTGGAAGCCGCGCTCGCCGTGCTGACGGGCGCCGCCGGGCTGGAGAACATGGTGCGGTGCACACAGACTCGGGATGAAACACCATTGCTGTATATATCTCTCTCTTAACCTTTATTTTTCCACGATCTAACAATCGTATGCTACATCGTAACACATTTGAGCCTGTCCCCCCTGCTCTATCTGTGGTGTGTTTGCTATGATAATTCTGTGATGTTATCACGTGCTACTAGTCACGTGCGGTCCCTACCTGATGGTGAACTCGGTGACCAAGGTCGGGTTGGGCGGGAAGTCAAGCGCGGCACCGGTGGTTCGAGCGGCGCTCGGCACAACGGCGCTGGACCTCTCGGGCGCGGAGCTGAGCGCGTTGCTGCGGAGCGCCGTGGCGGGGAGCGTGAGGTCCGTGCGGGCGCGCGCGGTGACTTACATGAGGTGAGGCGAGCCGAGTCGGATATGATTTCGTTGGTGTGCTCGACTACATACCTGTGTGTGGATACTCGGTGACATTACCACGTGCTACGACTGTTATGTTGTGTTTCCCTATGAGCGGCACGACGGGCGCCGCCGCGCTGCTGGCACGCGTGGACATCACCCTCGCCTCCGTCGGCCTCGACGCCGCCCGCTTCGGGGACATCGTCGCTGAGATCGTGTCGGCCGACAGCGGCTCCGAGACCATCGCCGCGGTGTACGACGCGATGTTCGCCAGCACCGAGAAGGTGCTTCAGATGTTCGCGGGGACGGACATCGATATGACGCTGCTGAAATTCACCAGCGAGCAGGCGCAGGACTTCCTCACCTCCGTGGCGGCCGCGAGCAACGCTAAGACAGAGGTATTCTCCGACATGATCAGCGAGGCCGCGATCCAGGTCATCCTGGACCGCGCCGACGTCGGTGTGGACCTGAGCGTGTTCGCCGGCTGCGGCAGCTGCGCCAGCGCCGAGGCACTGCATGCCGCGCTGTCGAAGGTGATCGCCGTCGCGCCCAGCGCTGCGGAGTCCACCAACGCAGCCATCCGCGCGTTGTTCCTGGGCATCGACGGCGCGTCGCTGTCGCTCGCCTCTATGGACGCCGCGGTGATTGACATCTTCAAAGAGGCGGACGTGACCGCCATCGCGTTGTGCCACGGTAGGGCGGTGCATGTTGAAACTCATTAGAATCCATGTTGAAAGCGCCTAGTTAAGCGCTTGAAGCTACAAAAAAATGATGAGCTGCTTTCAAGTTATATTTTCAATTTCAACTTGAGCCGCTACAGCACGGCGCCTCCACGAGCGCCACGCTGTACTCGTGCGCACTGGCGCAGATGGCGACCAGCGCACAGCTCGAGAGCGTCGTGCACATCAGGTTTTCACAGGACATCTCCAATGCATTCGACCTCCAAACGGACGACTTCGACTCTCTGGTAGGGCTGAGTAAATGATGCCCGTCACATGTTGCTCCACCACATTCAAACCCTCGTGTCTTCAGTCAAACGCTATTCGATGACGCCACGAGAGTCATTTACTCGGCCCTCTTCCCTGGTCGCCGAGGGGATCGCCGAGGGCGAGTTCGACACCATGCGAGGCGCGCTCGCCGCTGCGTTGCACACAACGGAAGACGAGGACTTCGTCAACTTGGCCGAGATCGCAGGCGGGGCCATGCTGTCGGTGCTGGCGGCGTTGCAGCGGCTGGACGTCGCCGCGACGGTGCTGCAGGAGGTGGGCGGCCTGCTTCGCATGGGCACCTCGGTCGCCAGCATGTTGGCCCACGCGGACGACCTCGAGACGATCGTGCGCTCCGTCGCCAACTTCGCGTCCCTCACCTCCATCCTCGCCACCGGCTCCGAGGCCGCCGCGCTGGCGGCCAACTTCCAGGCCGTGGGCGGGCACGTGGCGAGCATGCACGCCGCCGCGCCCGCGCTTGTCAAGTCCACCGCCAGCGTGTTCCGTGTCGTGCAATCCCTGGGCAACTACTCGGACGTCGTTAATTGCATGACGGCGCTCATGGGTACTGCCGAGCAACCAACGCTCACCCGTCATCCACCTCCACGTCTGAAACAATCGTTTCATGAGTTTATGTGTGTATACATGGCATCATGACGTGGCGATCACCTATTCGGTCGCCCCTATCAGTGGGCGGCGGCGAGGTGGGCCTCAAGAGCTCCTCCGCGGCTAGTGGGACGGCGTTCGACACGGTGAGGCCGCGGGATGTGACGTCGTCGTTGGTTGACTGAAACGCCTTTGTGCATTGTTCAGGCACGTCGTCGGTTTATGAACGGGGGGCAGGGTGAAAGCCCGGTGCCTCCGTATACACGCGGAAGCGTCTCTCTATCTCTCTCGGTGTATGACTACTGAGATACTCGTGTGTGATATTCGGTATTCGCACCATGATCTCACCGCACGCTACGACCCATATGTTGCGCTCCCTACCTCCCGCTGCCCTTCGACATCGTGTTCGCGGACCTCTCCTGGGAGTTCACCCTGTCCGGCGACGTGGACGTCAGCACGGAGTCGCTCGGGCTGCCGGTCATCCCAGCTGACCTCGCGCTCCAGCTCTCGTGGATCGGAGACGTCGCGGTGACGCTGCAGGGCGTCCACACCTACGGCGTCACGTTTACGTACGCCGTGAACGTCACCGCCACGCTGGACTTCGCATCGGCGGGGATCGAGGCAAGGGGGTTATTGAGAGCAGTCACTCGATCGAAGTTGTATCTCCTCCTCCTCCTCTGCGCGCGTGTATGTGCACTCACCCTGAAGGTATGTCTTGCTCCGATCTCGGTGCAAGTGCTTGTTCTCAATGACCCTCCTGCACGGTGCACCTCGTGGGCCGGTGCTCCTTCCCGGCGCCGTGCAAGTACGGGATCCCCCTAGCAGGGGGGTTATGGCGAACAAGCACTCGACCGACGTTGAATCGACGAACTAATTCCGCGCGCATGTATTAGCATTCACCCTGAATGTTACGTGATGCGGGCATGTCCGAGTGCTTGTTCTCATTTCGAGTGCTTGTTCTCAATGACCCTCCTTCCTGGCCGGGCACGTGACGCTCGCCGTACCGTACCTCGCACTGGACGCGTCCGCGAGCGGCGTGTACAACTGCACCGACGGCGCGAGCCCGGCGTACGAGGTGGACGCGTTCGTCGGTGGGGTGATGGTGGGAACTGCAGACGCCGGGTTCGCCATCCGCGACGCCGTGGTGCGCGTGGTGGCGGAGAACGGCACCACGGGGGCGGGGTCCGTCGGCGCGTGGGCCGCCAACCTATCCGGGGTCGCCGAGGTGGGGCGGTGCAGGTTGGCCCCACGTTGACCCCGTGTTGACCGCGCTTGGTTTCAGCGCTTGAAGCTGAAATGTGATAAACCGATTTCAAACTTTGCTTTCAATTTCAACTCGCGCCGCTACTCCGAGGTGGCCGCCGGTGCGGGCGGGATGCCGGGGATCGATATGTCCGTTACTTTCGACGCCGTGCTCACCGGGAACGGACTCAACATGAGCGTGTTCGAGCTCGCGATGGAGGTGACGGGCGAGTTCGCCATCGGCAACAATGATTTCGAGGTGTACGGCTCCGTCAACTTCGAGTACCCATGCACGACCGGGTTCGTGTACGCCACCGCAGTAGGGCGATGCAGGCTGACAATATCAAAACCCGTGTTGAAAGTGCCTATGGTTTCAGCGCTTGGAAATTAGAGTATCATGAACCGCTTTCAACGTTTGCGTTCAATTTCAACTTGCGCCAGTACACCGCGGGGCTCAACCTCAACACGAGTTCCGCCATGTGCGTGGACGGCGCGGAGGTGCTCGTCGCCGTGGCGTGCGACAAGCACTCGCTGCCAGAGGTGGGGGCGTAGTGAATAATGCCCGCGCCACGTTACCAGCCAGCTCTAAACCATCGTGTTTTCTTTTGTTAAATGGCATCCTTAAGTGAAATCAGTGAAATGGCACCGCTCACCAAAAGACACACGGGCCAGGGCGAAAGCCTGGTGCCTCCTTATACACGCGGACGCGTCTCTCTCAATCTCCGCTCACCAATGGTCGGAAGCCTTAGTGTCCTTTAGCGGTATTCGGGGTGATTTAGAGCGTTCATACCCTGTTCATTACACATCCTGTGACGCGGCAAGCATGATTAACCTGACCCTGGCCTCAGGGGACGCCGTACGTGACCATCAATGGGACCCTGCGCACGTTTGAAATCACGGGCGACGTCGCCATCTCCCACGTCTCCGTGCGCCTGGACGTGACCGAGTACGCCGGCTACCGGCGGTTCTCGGGCTTCTTCGAGGCATCTCTCGACATGGAGTCCTCATCCTCCTCCTCCTCCTCCTCCTCCTCCTCCGGATTTCAGCTCGCCGCGACGGTGACCTTCGAGGCGACGCTGCCGATGACAAAGTCGCTGCCGCCGTCCGACGCGCCACCCACGTGCGCCACCTCCACCACATGGTACGGCTGGGTGAATGATGCCCGCCACGTCATTCACCTCGTATCTTACCCTTGTTTATCGAATAACATGCCAACGCATGACGCGGCGAGCACTGTTCACTCGGCCCTACGACGTGGGACGTGTTCCCGAACCAGAACTTGACGGGCGTGGGGGCGGGCGCGGCGATCACGCCGGCGCTGGATGCCCGCGGCTTCGGCGGCGACACCGACGGCTTCTACCAGCGTCGCGGGTGCGGGCTCAGCAAGGTGTCCAGTTGTAAGGCCCGGTATCATCCTCGCCAATATACGGTCGTTTCTATTTATCACGACAGCACTTGATACCGCCTGATACCGCTTGATACCACCTGATACCACTTGAATCCACCACTTGATACTAACAGGCCTCCATTTAATCCCGGGCCTTACCTCCAGACGCGTAGAAGTGCGGGTGGACGCTGGTGGACATGAAGGCGGCGTGCGCGGCGGCGGCGGAGTGCGTGGGGTTCACCCGCGTGGACTCCACCGCGGACGAGTACGCCACGGGATGCGGCTACACAGTGTCGCAGGACACGAGCATGCGGCACTGTGAGGCCCGGAATCATCCATCCGTGTTGATCCTTTCGTGATCAAAGCGGCCATTCTTAGCGTCATCGTATTGGGTATCATGGCCATGCTACGTCTGCAACCCACACAAACCAAACTGCCCATACTGACTACACCGACCACATTGACCCCATTTACCACACTGACCACACTGACCACACTGACGTGGATGTGCACCGGGCCTTACATGCGGACACATTCCATAAGAACATGAAGATCTCCGGCAGCCCCCCGGTGGTGGCGGGCCCGCTGGACGACGGGGACTACGGCGACGCGCTGGACGGCTTCTACCTGGTGACTGGTCAGCCACTGGGCGCCGTCGCGAGCTACGCGGACACCGCTGCGGCCTGCGACACCTCCGTGCCCGAGCAGAAGCTGGAGTGCGACGCGCTGGAGGACTGCGTCGGGTTCGCGCGCCGCAGGTCCGGGCAGGGGGGTTATTGAGAACAAGCACTCGACCGACGTTGAATCTCCTCCTCCTCCTGCGCGCGTCTGTATGAGCATCCATCCTGAAGGTAAGTCATGCTCCGATCTCGTGCGATTGCTTGTTCTCATTGACCCTCCCGCCGGATGCGCGTATTGGATCATGCAGGACAGCAACATGCGGGCATACGACTTCTTCCAGAACAGGGTGGGGCGGTGCAAGGTGAAAGCTGCTTGAAGCCCATGTTGAAAGTGCCTGGTGTCAGCGCTTGAACTGCATTATGACAAACTGCTTTAGATTTTTGCTTTCAATTGCGACTTGCGCCTCTACAACAAGGAGCTGGTGGGAGCTGTGCCCGGGATTCACTTCAAAGGGCCTTTCAACCGCACTGACGCCAAGTTCGGTGGGCTGTACGCGGGGACTTATATGGTGGGGCTGCGCATTGGGGACAACACAACACGGCGTTGGCGTGTCCTAGTTTAATGCCTGTGTGTACTACGAGTATGTAGGGGGGGTATGGGAGGGTATGGGTCGGGTTGCTTATTACTCGTATGTGGGTTTGGTGTTGGTGTGGGATGTGTGTGGGATTGATTTTGGGGTGTGTGCGAGGTTTATTGAACATGCGGATTCTCGACTTGAACTCGTAAGTCGTAATACTTTTGCACCATTCTAATTTATTCAGCCACATCGCTCTTATAGTGCCTGGTCTGTACTGCTACTACCCGTAGTATCTCGTACTACGGGTAGTAAGTTGAAGTTTGGTGAAGTTGACCGATATTCAATTGACTTTGGGCCAAATCACCAAACTCCAACTTACTTAAAATTACTTATCCACAGACAATGCACTAGTATGTTGATAGAGCCGTTTATTCAATCATTGTACCAGGTCAACTCGAGAGGTCAACTACGAATTGTGTACCTATACACTACTATGTGATTGTGGTCCCTACCACAAGGCAACCCCTTACGACGCGAATAAGGTGGCGGGATACGCGGACGGGTCTTGCGCCAATCTGACCACCGCCAAGGCGGCGTGCGACGGCAAGTCGACGTGCGCGGGGTTCAAATACCTCGTCACCGGGTGCTTCTCCTACGTGCTGGACGACAGCGAGCTGCGCGCGTACGTCTTCACGAAGCACGCCACCATCAGCGGAACTCCCGCGACGCTGAGCACCTCCGCCGCGGACGACGCAGCCGACGGCGCCGCTGCTTCCTCCAGCGCGTTCGACGGCGTGTACCTGAAGTCGAACGCCACGGTGGGTCAGGTCGCGGCGTACGCGGATGAGCGGTGCGGCGGCACCAACACCTTACCCGCGGTACGCGCCGCGTGCGACGCATTGGTGGAGTGCGTCGGGTTCACGTTCACTTCCGCCGCGGAGACGATTTGCCACACGTTCATCATGGAGGAATACGGTGAGGCCACGCGCACATGAGCCTCGTAAGCCCTTGTTGGTATGTGCGACAATATGCCTGTGTGCAATATTGGGTGATATTCATTTTTCTCACCTCGTCCTACTACTAATATGTGTCGTGCTCCCTACTGCACGGCTTCACGCAAGGCACGGAGCTGACTGGGTCCTCGCCTGCGTCTATGGCCGCGCAGGAGGCGGGCGCCGCGGATGCCGCCGACTCGGGCCTGTACTTCCTGAAGCACCGTGCCAAGCTGCACCGCGTGCGGTCGTACGGGCATACCGCCTGCGGGCTCACCGTGCCGCAACAGCAGTCCAACTGCGACGCCGTGTTTGAGTGCGTGGGTTTCACCCGCGCCGACTCTGGGTGCGGCCACCAGATCCTCGAGGAGTATGACGTGCGGAAATGTAAGGCCCGATGTCATCTTCCTATCCACACACACGTCAGTATCGTTGGTTCACCAACCCGTTTTTATTTTTCAATTCTAAGGCTAGATGGAGATGAACGTCTACGCGTCGTTGTACGCAGATCGGGTGGGGAAGCAAGCGGGGATTTGGATTTTCTGGAGTTAAATAGACGGTCTCTCATATAAATTACCGTTTAGATCAACCTCCGAAAACGGGAGGCTGATTTTGTGTGGGCGAGGGTCTGTTAACTCAAAGATCGCGACCATATCGCGCTGCGCGCCATCCCCAATTTCTTCCCCCCACCCGATCTACGTAGTTGTAGGTCCCCACTCCACCACAATGCCCGATGCGTGCCTGAGTAACCACACCCTTTGGCCTTTGCCCGCAAACTCGATACCACTCAATGTGGGGACGTTACCGAATGTATGCTTAAACCCAATCTCCGGCCCCCGGGGGGTCTGAAGGCCCTCATATGATTGGTCGAGAGAGTGGTTGACTGAAATGTAATTGGCTGCGGTTTATGCATGTCTCGATGCCGAGTAAGTTCGTGAACGTTTGTGGTGTCGGATTGGTCAATGGAAACACTGCCATTTTCATGCGGTCCCTTATTGGTCCAAAGGTGTTTTTTCCGTGGTGTCCGGGGGACAGGGGGTAGTCATGCCGGAGACGGGGTTTAACCAAACACCTCTGTCTTGATTCCCGGCCTTCCCCATGGACGTGTTCCACGAGGGTATGTTCATCGCAGGGTGCCCAGCGGTGCTGACCGAGCTCGCGGACGGGGCCGCGGCCAAGGACGGCACGGCCTTCGAGGGGTTCTACCTGGCCACGGGCGAGGCGGTGGACGCGGTGGACATGTACGTGGAGGGCGACTGCATGTCCTCGCTGCACGCCGCGAAGCTCATGTGCGACGCCGCCGTCGAATGCATGGGCTTCCTCCGCGACGCCGACGGGTGCGTGACCTGGATCAAGAAGGACAGCACACTGAGTGAGTACACGGTAGGACGGAGTGAATGAAAAATGTTCGTCACGTCATTTACCACGTTTTATAAACTCGCTTCTTGTGTGTAATGTCATACCATTACGTGGCGATATTTATTTACATGGCACTTATCCGTGTTCCACAAGAACATGGACATCGACGGCACGGGGCCATCCGCCGCGTTCACGGGTCCGTTCGACAACGAGGTGTGGGGCGGCGTTTACGACGGCGTCTACCTCATCAAGGCGTGCGCCCTCGACAAGGTGGTGGAATATGCGCGGTTATACGGCGACGGCTCGGTATGTTCGGATCCGCCGCCGCTCCCGCCGCCGTTATCCCCGCCTTCATTGCCCCCGCCGCCGTCGCCCCTGCCGTCCAACGACGTGTGTTCCAAGGACTACATGGTCGCGGGATGCAAGTGCGCAAGCCAGGGCTTCGGCCACGGGTTACCCGACAACCCGCTCGTGTCGACTGGGCTGTGCTGCGACAAGGCGTCCAAGAACACTGTCAAAGGTGCGCAGATCACGTCGTGGGTCACGTGTGTGAAGTACTCGCCCCCGCCCCAACTGCCGCCGCCGACGCCGCCGCCGCCGAGCCCGCCGCCCGCTGACGTGTGCAGCAACGGCAACTTCTTCAAGGGCTGTAAAAAGTGCGGAGATATCGTCGGCGTCAACTGCCCCCCCGTGAGCACCGGGCTCTGCTGCCACAACGCCACCAAGGTTGCCGTTAAGGCAGAGCCTTACGTAACTATGTTTTCCAGCTGGCACTTTCTTGCATCTTTCATGCCAGTGGGATACTGTAAGTCAACGAGTTCAGGGACAAACGGCTCAACTGGAAATAAATACTTAGGTGAGGCCCTACGTCACGGGAACACGCGCATTGTCGAGCAGGTGGTGTGGTTCCTCGGTCAAAGCGCCGATCCCCGACAACAGGACGTTGAATGCCACCACCGCCACCGCCGCCGCCGCCAGGCGGCTGTTCGCTGAATACGACCCCAACGGTACAAGCCCCATGAACTTGTACGCGCTGAGGGCCGCGTGCGAGGCGAAAGATGGCTGCATCGGGTTCAAGATGCAGTCCACCGGGTGCGTGCACTGGATCCTGGGCACGGACACGAGATCGTGTGTCGCCGCGTCGCGCCGCACGCCGGACCCGCTGTGGACCCCTCCGGAGAGCGGCGCCGCGGTCGTGGGCGAGTTCGGGGTCGACGACGCAATCATGGCGCACGCCGACGACGCCGCGCCGTCTTCCGCCGTGCGCACGTCCGAGGTGACCATCGAAGTGGTCGCCACGCTCTCCTACTCTTCTCCGACGCTCGCCGTTTCGCTCCGCGGGGAGTTCGACTACCGAACTTGCGACGAGTACCAGGCCCGCTTGGTGGGCAAGGTTGCGATTTTGCCTGCGGGTGGCTCGTGCGGGGGGCTCGTCGGATGCCATCTCCATCGTCACGGTAGGCGCCACGATGGGGTGCTTGGGGGCGGACGGGACGCGCGTCTACCGCGTCTTCGGCACCATGTCTGACTTCGCGGTCATCGCCGGCGTCACCATTCGCAGCGGCGTCGCCAACGCCACCATCGCCAGCTACCTGAACGGCAGCGTGGCGCTCAACGGCACCTTCGCCGGCGGTGCGGTCATCGACGGCGACGTTGAGGGCCTGGAGGGGTTCGACCTCAGCGACTCATCCGCCACCGTGTCCGTCAAGTTCGCCAAGCGCCCGGCGGGGCTGCTCAAGCTCACACGGTAAGGCGGTGCAGGTTGACCCTATCAAACCCACGTTGAACGCGCCTGGAACTAAGCGCTTGAAGCTGAAATATGATAAACTGCTTTCAAGTGTTGCTTTCAATTTCAAATTGCGCCGCTACTACACGGGTGCAGCTGTCCGTCGAGCTGGACATCAAGTACTACCACGCCAACTTCTCCGCGGCGTCGATGGGTTCCCCCCGGGTAGGGCCTAGCAGAATATACTCAAAACGTCAAGGCGGGCGGGTGGCATTTACCTCGAGAAACGACTGTTCAAAATGTGTTGAAGGACCTTTTGAGCAATTTCTGCCGGGCCCTTCCCCCGGGAGACCCCCTCGCCGGGCAGTGTGCAGCGGTATCAGCGCCGGCACGCCACCCTGGGCAACAGCACGGTGGAGGAAACCATCCCGAGCACCGGCGTGGCCAACGTGCACGTGTGGGGGCGCGCCAACTTCACGTTCCCGTGCGCGGCGGGCGAGCGGCAGCAGTTCGCGGCGCACCTCTCGCTGCGCTTCGACCAGTTTCATTTACCCGGAATCTTCGCCACCGTGACCTACTTCTGCCTGCAGACGGGCCCCGTGCTCCCCGCGTTCACCTTCACCGCCTCGGTGGCGAGCGGCATGAAGCTGGGGCCCACGATGCTCTCCGCCATGAACGTTTGGATCAACGGCTACAACCTGGGCAACGGCACCTCGGGCAGGGCTCTGAGTGAACGCGAACGATGCCTGCCGCGTCATCGGCCACATGTAGACCCTCAATTCTTAAATTAGAGAGAGAGGGTTCCCACCGCGTGTACGAGGAGGCATCAGGCTCTCGCCTTGGCCCGTGTTTCTTGTCAGAGTCAAACGACTTCCTATGACGTGGCATGCGGCTTTGCCCCGGCCCTGGCCTCGGGTTACGCCGGGTCCATCAGCGGCGCCGTGGACCTGGTACGGGGGTTATACAGAACAAGCACTCGGCCGACGGTGAAAGTACTCCTCCTCCCATGCGCGTCTGTATGAGCGTTCACCCTGAAGGCGAGTCGTGCTCCGATCTCGGGTCGAGTGCTTGTTCTCAATGACCCTGCTGCCTGGAGCCGGCCGGCGGCGACGCCACCATGGACCTCACCGCGTACTTCAACTTCGATACCATGGTAGGGCTCGTTGGTCCGCCAGTGTGACTTCATGCCCGTGTGTGATATATTAAATAATGAGCCAGCGCATCATCTACATGTACGTCTGCCACTGACGGTGACGGTCTTGCCGTTGACAACAGCAAAAGCCTTCTGTCACGAGGGTTTCCCGGGCGATTCCTCAGCCTAGTTCTGATCTCGCCCAACCTTGCTTGATTTCGATGTTCGAATGGGTATCGCTGTATTCAAGGTGGTATGAGCGGAAGATATCCAGTTTGGTTTTCGTCCACCGTTTAAATACCCTAAGAATAGAGCTACCCAAAGAATCGCGTTGGTATCACACACAATTATGGGAAGTGAATTCCGCGAAAACCACAGTACTCGGCAACACTCAAGAAACACTCAAAAAGGCTTACAATGTAATCTTGACTTACCCCGTGCTGCTACTAACGTGTGGTGTGTCCCCTGCTTCGCGGCTGGCGAGTATGGGATGCAAGCGAAGCTGACGTACGACTCCACTTTTGTGTTCGCGGAGATCAAGGCCAACGTTGCGATCACAGACGAGTGCAACACATCCCCGCAGGTGGTCACGGCAGGGGTGTATTGATAACAACAAGCAGGCGACCGACGTTCGTTCGACAAAACGAGTCCGCGCGTATGTTTGAGCATTCATCCTGAAGTCATGCGGGCACGTCATGCGGGCACGTCCTATCTCGGTTCGGGTGCTTGTTCTCAACGACCCTCCTGCACGGGCAAGTTTGTGTGGAGCACGCCGAGCTCGTCCGAGGCGGGGCGCTGCTGAAGGGCGAGCAGCGGTGCGCGGTGGAGGACGAGGAGACGGACCCGGTGATGACCATCTCGGGGTCCATGCGCGAGGTCGGGCTCGCGCGGGATGTCGACGACGACGACGCTTGCCGCATCATTCACCACGTTTTGAAGCCAGAGGTCTCGCGAGTGTGAGAGAGAGAGACGCGTCAGCGTGTATGAGGAGGCACCAGGCTTCCGCCTTGGCCCCCGTGTCTCGCGAGTGAAGTGTCAATGTTTTGACGTGGTGAGCACAGGACGTAACCCGCGCATGACCCTGGCTTGAGTTCGTCTTCACACCGGTGCCTGGCGTCCAGCTGGTGATTCAGAACCTGCAGGTGGACATGTACGGCTACGTGGTAGGGCAGGCTGAGACGTGGTTCTTGGTGTTGTCGGACTAATGCCTGTCTGTGCGCGATATTCGTTATTCCTTACCACGTGTGCTCCTCTTACTATACCGTAATGTGTGATGAGCCGTCTTCGGTGTGTCAGACAAAACGCCAGTCTGCCAGTGTGTGACATTCGCTGATCTTACCATGTGCTACTACTACCGTGTGTGTGCCCTACGTGGGGGACGCCAACCTCGGGATCAACGCATCCGCCGCGAACGACAACGACCGCACCGGGTGGTCCTTCGCCGACCTCGCGTTCCGCCTCGAGATGAACGGCACCATCAATATGTTTGCCACGGACGGCCTGCCGGACCTAGCCGCCGGCGACGGCTCCAGCCTCGAGATAGGGCTGAGCAAATTACGACCCGCAGCCACGCCATCCTCCACAGTTTCGACCCTCGTTTCATGACATTGTTAGTATGACGGGGCGAGCATTATTGAAACGGGGGTCGCCCATTATACGGCCCTCATACACATCGTTTCAAGAATGAAATTGGACATTGTATAACGGGGCGAGCATTATTTGACTGGCCCTACCTCGAGATCTCGGTGTTTGGCAGCCTGGCGTTCGAGTGGACCGCGGCGTCGTCGGAGGTGAAGGAGGTGGCGGTGGTGGCGCACGTGGCGTTCACGCAGGGGGACGCGGACGACCCCACGGTGCGCGTCACGGGCTCCGCCGCGTTCTCATGGTACGGCTTGGCATATTTTGCCAGCCACATCATCACGGGGGCCAGGGCGAAAGCCAGGTGCCTCCTTATTACACACGCGGAAGCGTCTCTCTCTCTCTCTCTCTCTCTCTCTCGATATCTCCCGCCACATCAACGAGACGCATGTTGAGCCCTCGATACTTGAGTTGAATGGCATCATATGACGTGGCGAGCAATATATACCGTCACTATCACGTGGCCGTGCGTCCCCGGCGCCGCCATCGCGTTCTCCGCCACTGTGGTAGGGCATGGCAGAAAATGATCCAAATGTTCTTTCAAATTTAAATTGATTGTCGTCGTAACCAGGTACCACTATAACCTCGAAATCGAGGGTCTGTTTGCTCAAGGATCGTATCCCGGTCGGACTTTTGGGAGTCGGTCGGTGAGATTTTCGATAATTCTGATTGGTCGAACGGGAGTCGATACCGTATCTTCGATACCAGGACCCGTAACTGAGTTCAACTGCTGATTGGTATTGGTCGAACGGGAGTTGATACCACATTTCGATATTAGACCCGACACCGAGTACAAAACGCTGGTTGACCCTCGTTCCTTGAGTTGAATGCCGACCGCCTGATGTTTTGAGCAATTGCCGCCGGGCCCTACGCCGTGGACGTCAGCTTGGGCGTCTTTTTCGTGGAGGGTGCGGCGGGCAACGCGAGCATCGCGTGCGGCACCCCGCGCGCGGGCGCCCCCACCGCCACCTTCTCCATCGCCATCGACCGCATCGGCATCGACGAGGTGGTGAGGCTCTGAGCTCAGACATTTGTCACATGAATGACTCACCCGGTTCGAGTGGTGTCACGTGAGGTGGAGTGACAGTAGGTGCACGAGGGGTGCATGAGGGGTGTATGAGGGGTGAATGCGGGGTGTATGAGAGGTGTGTGAGGGGTGTATGAAGGGAGTATGAGGGGTGTGTGAGGGGTGTGTGAGGGGTGTATGAGGGGTGTATGAGGGGTGTATGAGGGGTATTTAACGGGTATATAACGGGTGTATTAGGGATGTATTACGGGTGTATTAGGGATGTATTACGGGTATACTGGGGTATATTGGGGGTATGTCTAACGTGTCCGTGGGAACCAATGATACCGGGCCTTGCCACGTGTTCCTCACGGACGTCCTCGTGCACGCGGACATGTTCACCGACGACCGCGGCACGGGGCAGATCGGCTCCGTCGAGGGGGGCATCGAGCTCCAGCCGGGCAACGGCTCCGCGGCACTGGGGGACACCGCGGCGCTGTTCGCCACCTTCCACTTCGACAGCTTCACCAACGCCATCCGCGGCAGGGCCTCTGATACACGAGTCTCTTTTCAGTTTGATTTGAGTCGATTTGTCCCTGACACCACTAAAACACAGTGTCGTCCGGACTACGAGTAGTCCGGATTATAATCTCGAAAATCGAGAGTCTATTTACTCATGCATCGTAACCCGGTCGGACTTTCGGCGAGTCGGTCGGTGGGATTTTCAGAGTGGGCAGTTCTGATTGTTTGAACGGGGTTCGATACCATATTTTCCATACGAGACCCGACACTGAGTTCAAGTTGTCCCAGTTTAAACTCAGTCAGTGTCGGGTCTGGTATCGAAGATGTGGTATCGAATCCCGTTCGACCAATCAGAACTGTCCATTTCGAGAATCCCACCGACCGGCTCGCCGACAGTCTGACCGCGTCGCGATCCTTGAGTTAATAGACCCTCGATTTCGAGGAGATCAGGGAGACTAGTCTCCCCAACACTGAGTCTACCAGTCTTCGAAGATGGTTAACTCTCCACCGATTTATAACACCTCGAAAATGCGTGAGGTGGCTACGCGTAAGCCACCATGGAAACTAGTGGTGAAAGACCCTGCATCGCGGCACGGTAGCAATGAGGTACGAGTCCGAGTACCTGGCGCTGGACCTGGCCGTGGCGCTCGGCACTGGGGAGTACTGCGACCTGGTGGGCGGCGACCAGGTAGGGCGGTGCAGGTTGACCTCAAGTTCACCCCGGCTTCACGGCTCTTGGCTTCAGCGCTTGAAGCTGAAATATGATGAAGCGCTTTCACACTTCGCTTTCAAAATTAACTTTGTGCCGCTACAACCAGGTCTCCGGCGCCGCCACGCTGGCGGCAGGGCCCGACAGAAATTGCTCAAAATATTCCTCCACACGTTTCAAGTGTACGGAGGGGCATTTTATTACAAGGTGGTATAGGGGTCTGATGATTGGAGCTATCGATGAATCGTGATTAAAGGGGCTCTGGAGACATTTTCTCACTGAAACTGGGACAGCAGGGCGGCACGTTTTCATAATCCCTCGTGTTTTTGTTGGATGCCACCCTGTCATGTGTAGAGCATGTTCCGCCGGGCCATCGCTGGCGGTGGGCGGGGTGTACGCGGAGGGCGCCGTGAGCGGCGCGCGCCACTGCGGGGGGGTAGACCAGCACGTGGCGCACATGCGCCAGGCGGGGCCTTGCGCCAGTACCATTGTAGCTAGCTTGGCACGAGTCGTTCCGTCCCTGAAACCTGAAACCACCTCAGTCATCCCAACTTAATATTGCAAGGTCATATTCCAACTTACATATCTCGTTTCATTTTCATTTGACCCGTTGTATCCTCGAAGCCACTTATTTTAATGTATCCACACGTAATACCTCGAAGACGCTTCATAGCTTACCAAGAAAAGTCGGGAAACAGTGTAAGACTTTGGCGAGAGGCGGGCGCGGAGCCGGTGCCGGTGGCTCCGAGTTACGCCAAGTTCGTGAACGAGCACATGTTCCCCACGTCGGGCGCCGATGTCTCTGCCGCGTGCGCGGTGGACGGCGTGTGCGGGTCAGCCACGGCAGGGGGGTTATTGCGATTGGAGAACGGGGGGCACATGGCGAAAGCCTGGTGCCTCCTTATTCACGTGGAAGCGTCTCTTTCTCTCTCAGGGGGTTATTGAGAACACGCACTCGACCGACGTTGTGTTACGATTTGTCCGACCGCGCGTCTGTACGAGCTTTCCCCCTGAAGGTAAGTCATGCGGGGCGTCCGATCTCGGTTCACGTGCTTGTTCTCAAGGACCCTACTGCACGGGCCTGGTGTGCCCTGCGGGGCAGTATTGCGACGCCCTCATGCGCATGTGCTCGCACGTCAGCCCTGCGAGGCGCATCATCGTCGCGGCCGACGCCCTCCGCACGGCCGCCGACGCCGACGCCGACGCCGACGCCAACGCCACCGAGGGCGCCAACTACACGGCGTTCTCCAACAACTTCGGCGGCGCGTGCTCGAGCTGCAGCGCGGATATGAAGTGCGGGCCCAGAAACGGCGGCACGGTGTGCGGTCGCGCCCACCGCTGCGTAAACGAGATGGGTGAGTGTATCGCCGTGAGCTCGCTCAACGATCCCGACGACTTCACGACGTACCTCCGCGACGCCTCGCACGCCATGTTCCCCTTCGGCAACAACCACGGCGGCGCGTGCCCCGAGCGCGAGTGCGCCGTCAACAAGCGCTGCGGCCCCATCTACGAATCCAAGGCAGGGGCTTACACTCGTCCACTTTTCAGCTCAACCTGAGCCGTTTCTCAGTTTCTGTCACGTCACGTCACTGACAGGCTGACGCCGCCGCCCCATCGTGGCCCACACAACATGTGTAACATTGGGCCTAAAAGTGGACGAGTGTAAGCCACTAGTCCTAGGTGTGCGCCGCAGGCTTCGAGTGCTCCGCCCTCGGCGTCTGCGGCGCGATGTCGGCGAGTACTGCGAGCGCCAGCGCGGACGCGGCGCACAGCAACAACAACTTCGGTACGGACAAGAAAATACTGCCCGCCACGTCATCGACACGTTTTTTAACCCCCGTTTGTTGAGCGAAACGGCATCCTATGACGTGGCGAGCATATCAGCCAGGCACTTGCCCGGGACGCGTGCGACGCTGCCAGCGCGGCGTGCGCGCTCAGGAAGCTGTGCGGGCCCACGAACGGGTTCAAGGTGTGCATGTCCCACGAGCTGTGCGTGTACGGCGGCTGCGTCGAGGAGGCCACGTTCGAGACGTCCTCCTACAAGGACGTGGTGCCGGCGGCGAAGTACTCCAACAACTTCGCGGGCGCGTGCTTCGGGTGCGCGCGCGGCGAGGGATTCGAGTGCGGCGGCGACGCCCTCGAGGGGTTCGGGCTGGTGTGCCCGGGGAAGCTGCAGTGCGCGCGGCACCCGGTGCTGGTGGAGGGCCGCAGGGTCGCCGCGCTCATGACGATGGGCCTGGGCAATACCCTGACGCTGCCGCGGACGCCCGATGAAATGTCCGCCACCGAGTTCATATGGCCGGGAAAGACACTCCTGCTCGCCACGCCATCTACCACATGTAAGCCCTCGTGACGTGAGTTAACGTGCATGACATGACGTGGCGAGCATTATGTATCAGTCCCTAGCGTTTGCGTGCAGCCGGACGTGTGGGAGGCGATGGACGGCGCGGACCGCTTCAACACCACGGAGGACCAGCGCGACGCCGCTTGCGCGCGCCAGGACCTCGTCGCCGCGCAGATCACGCGCACGCGCCACGTGCTCGTCGCCACCTTCCTGAGCGACGATGGTGAAGCCGCGGCGGCGCTCGGAAGCCACGGCCCGAGCCACCCGCGCGCCGCCCTGGGGCACGTGTCTGCGCACCTATGGGACCGCCATCCGCCGTCGGCGGCGTCCGCCGGCGAGGCAGCGCTGACGCACGTGCGCTGTGCGCGCGGGTCCCGGCTCCTCGGCGCGCCCGCGGTCGAGGGCGCGCCATGCGGTCACACGCCTGGCTCGCACGAGCACGTGGTGTGCCCTGCGGGTCACGTCTGCGTCGCCGCCGCCGCGGTCGCCGCAGACCTCAATCTGCGCCGGTTCTTCAAACCGGTAGGGCACCACGTGTGCGTATCCGAGGCACGCGCAGCGGACATCGCCGGCGTCAAACACAGCGAGTTCCCCTTCCCCGCCGTCAAGGACAGCGACCTGGCGCGCGTCGTGGCGGACGTGTGCGAGGGGCCGTCAGCGCTCGGCCGCACGGTGGAGGTGGCGGTCGTACCCGCATCGCGCTACCACCACGCGGGGCAGCCCAGGCTGGGCATGAGCGGAGTCGAGGCGGCGTCGTACGAGTACATGGTGTCGCTATGTGGTACGGCCTGAAAGTTACTGCCCGCCACGTCATCCAATGGAATTTTAGTTAATGTGTATTGAGTTAATCGGCATCCTTGACATGGCGAGCAATATCCGTCGGTCCCTACTGTGTGGCCCGCGGCGTGGCGGCGCGGTGTGCTGGCATGAGGACATGGTGTGCCTGGCGCGCACCGGCACCTGCGCGTTCCCAACCGAGGTGGACATCTCGGACAAGACGGTGTTGGAGCGCTACTCCTACAACTGGGGCAACCTCTCCAGCACGTTGTTGCAGCGGCAGTACGCCACGCAGCGTAAGGCGCTGCGCAAGGCGGCGCCCGACCAGAGTGGCGTGGCCGCTGTCGCGGAGGTGGACAACCGTGACTTCCCCATTATAGAGCTGCGCCTGGTGGCGCCCGAGCTGAGTCTCTTTGACGGCGCCATCGCACTGACAGACGTGCGGGTCAACGTGTTCGGCACCCAGGTGGCGGCGAATTCCTCGCTGCGCACGTACATCTTCTACGGGGATGACGCGACCAGCGGCGAGGACAAACATACCAGCGGCGGGGACAACGCGACCAGCGACGGTGGTGACGGAGGCTGTGGCACCTACCTGATGACCAACTGCAGCGTCGCGTACGACTGGGATGAGGAGGAGGGATCCTGTAAAGCCCCCGCCGCCCACGCCGGCGCCGCCGACCAGCCCGCCGTCGTCGCCGTCGCCGGTGCAGCCGCCGTACTCGCCCCCCCCGGTGTTGCCGTCGCCGCCACCGCCCTCGCCTTCGCCGCCGTCGCCTCCGCCTCGCCCGCCGCCGTCGCATCCGTCGCCACCGCCGCCCCCCTCCCCTTCCCCGGCCAAGGTTTGCCCGCCGCCGCCGCCGCCGCCGTCGCCGCCGCCTCCGGTTAAGCCATCGCCGCCGCCGCCGTCGCCCCCGTCGCCGCCGCCGCCGTCGCCGCCGTCGCCCCCGCCTCCGCCGCCGCCCGCGCCCCCGCCGACGCCGGCCCGGCCGCGGCCGGCGCCGGGGGGGGGGGGGCCCCGG
>Ga0307489_10000585_pt1 | contig 22477 bp, 25 predicted proteins | sample SB12metaG_FD_202247 | JGI IMG/M metagenome (GOLD analysis project Ga0307489, IMG submission 202247) | Sea-ice brine microbial communities from Beaufort Sea near Barrow, Alaska, United States - SB 1.2 | ecosystem: Environmental > Aquatic > Marine > Coastal | place: USA: Alaska | collected... | reverse complement strand
GCGCGCCGGGGGAGAGCTCCGCGCCCCGGGCGCTCGCCCAAAAAGCGCCCTGCTCCCCTGCTCACGATTCGGTGTACCCCTGTAGGTACGGTGTACCCCTGTAGGTACGGTGTGCCCCTGTAGGTTCAGGGTACCCCTGTAGGCACGGTGTACCCCAGTAGGTGCGGTGTGCCCCTGTAGGTACGGTGTACCCCAGTAGGTACGGTGTACCCCTAGTCCCTGCCCCAGCGCGCCGGGGGAGAGCTCTGCGCCCCGGGCGCTCGCTCCAAAAGCGCCCTGCCTCGCATCAGCACACCCGGGAGCGCAGCACGCCCCCGCCTGCCCAGCTGATCCCGCACTCCATGCAGGAACGGCGGGGCGGGCGCCTCGGGTCGGGGTAGGTTTTAGGAACTGCAGGATGGAGAGGCCTTGCTCGTCTTACATGTGGCCATAATCTGGCTTTGTCTGTCTGATATAGGACCTCCACCCCCTCCCCCCGGGTTGGTTCTAGAGGGGTGGGCGTTTTTATGTGCGAGGTAACCATGTCCATGGGCCTATGTGCAGGTCCCCAGGGAAGTTCTAGGGGGGGTTGCAGTTTCTTATGAGCGAGGTGACCATGTACATGTGCCGATTTGTATGGCCACATGCGCCTATATGTAGGGCCCTGGGGTGGTCATAGGGGTGGGGGGCAGTTCCTTATGAGCAAGGTAACCATGCACATGGTTATGTGTACACACACGCCATCCACCCACTTACACACTTTACCAACGGTCCTTTATTGACACACATGCCACCCGCCCACCCCCACCAACTAGCCTACTTGAATTAACTTAACTAACCAACCGGCTATCGGGCGTGCAGAACATCCCCGAGAACAGCAGAGACATGGTTGACTCCGGTGAGCATGCTGTGCTGGTGGTCACCGCCTGCAGCCCCGAATCGCCGAGATCCGCGCTCTGCCTGGTCCCTGGATTCTCCACTGTATATACACTGTACAAACACTGTATGTCGATCGACTGTGTATACACTGTATATACAATGCTTGTCGATCGACTGTATATACATTGTATATACACCGTATGTCGATCAACTGTCTATACACTGCATCTACACTGTATGTCAATCAACTGCATGTGAGCTGAATATACACTGTGTGTCAATCGACTGTATGTGAACTGGTATATCGATCGACTGTATATGAGCTGTATACACACATATACAGTCCATTGCAGTAAAAATAAAGGAACATACTCTCTGGTAACAGGACTAAACACCTACGGTGTTCCATGTCACCTGCGCCGTCGCCTCCTCCCTTGCCACTCCCTGGGGAATATGGCAGATACGACTGTCCAGGCCAGATTTTGGCTTCGTGTTTCAGTCAATATGTCTGCAAACCTGTTCACCCCCCCCCCCCCCTGAGTGTCTCCTCAACGAGATATTGTTAAGGTCCTCACCCTCGTAACGTCAGGTATGTGTAACGAGTAACTTGCCACCTCGGTCCTGATGTGACTGCGATATGCAAGCAGTTGACTTTTGAGATGGAGATCGCGTTGAAAATTAACTCTGCGAAGTTAACTAGAACCGTTTCACGCACAAGGTTGCTACGTGTCCTCAAACCCCATGGCGCCCCCTGGGGTCCGGATGCCATTGCCAGGCCCACCAAACCTCTTATCCGTATCTGTATTTTTCGTATTGAAAAGAATTGCCACGGTTCCAGGGGTTGGCACACGACGCGCAGGAGGTGTCTCGAGTTCATGGCGATATAACGCGGGCTGAGATTGCGTAAGGGGAAGGTGCTGGCGATAGTCACAGGGGGGGGGGGGGGTCAGCGGGGACGGCGAAGACTGGCCAGAGGCCTGGAGGCAAGCAAGAGCGGCGGTAGATGCGCAGGCTGCTGTGCATGGGCACCTCGCTTATAAGAAAAAGCGCCCCCCCCCCCATCCCTAGGACCACCACCCTAGGCATAATAGGCCCGCTGTGCAGGGGTACCTGGCTCATAAGGGATTGGTACGCATCAGGAACAGGGCGTTGTGGGGGTGTGAGTTCCTGCATAATTCAGAAACGGAATTCGGGTGGTTTCACTGAGTTCCTTAACAATTAAGGAACGGAAGGTGGTCGTTTTCACCGGGTTTCTTAATACAAAAGGAACAGAAGGCGGGCGTTTTTCCACGAACCACGAAAAACAAAATGGCATATGATTGCTGACCCCCCCGGAGAATGGAGCTTGCGTATCTTTGGCCTAAAACGCGAGGAGAAGGGGGTCGGGGGGTAGAGGATTAAGAAACAAGACGAGCGTTTGTTGTGGTGAACGGAGTTCACGAACTTTTACACAAATCTGCCGGGAATTGGTGAACGAAAATTCCACAAAGGGCGCCCCATTTTTCCCTCAGTATGCGTAGACTCAGGTGGGCACCTATGCTCTGTTAGCAAGTGCAACAAAGAAAGAGCCTCCTGAGAAATCTACACACTTTCCTAGATGTACGAAATGTCTTGATGGCGAACCATCCTGCAGATACAAAACGTCTCCATAGCGAACGAAGTGCGCACACATGTACTGACTCTCTTTCAAAAGCCGTCCAGGTTTTCCCACACCCTACCGGGGTACGTGTACCTCTGTTGTAGGAGCAGCCCCCCCTCTCTTGAGAAAGCTCCCCCTTATATTATGAATGAGAGGGGGTACCTCACAGCTAAGAAAGGCCCTCCTCTGTGACACAGCCCCCCTGTTTTAAGAAAGTGTGGCTCTCTCTCAAGAGAGCTCCCCCCCTTCTTAAGAATGCCCCCCCCCCCCCCCTCCATTCCACCCCCCCTCTAGGCTTCCAAACTTTCTTATCAGCGAGGTGGCCGTGTCAACCCAATCTCACTGATGCATCACTGCTGAGCGGACGCCGATATAGCGAGGCTGTAAACCTAAGCTTAGCCTGTTTCTGAGCTGGAAGGTTCTCCTTGTCAAGCTTGGCCCGCTTCTTTGCAGAGGCGTCGGCCCCAGCGAGGTCCTCCTCCTCCTCCTCCACCTCCACGTCAACAGTCGGAACGCCGAAGAGGTGGCCCAGCTTCTTGATGGCCTCTGGGTACTTCTTGCGCGACTGGCGCATGAACTCCTGGTTGGCGCGGAGGATGACCATCATCTCGACCTGAAAGGGGAGGGGGTAGTCAATCTCAACAGGGCTACCTCCTGGATATTAAAACGTTAACGCCCCTAGCACTTTCGGAGAATCGAACTCATGTGTGAAAAGCAGAAGCTGGTGCACGATACCACTTACCCACAAGAATCTGTTCGCACACATCTTTCAAGGCCTGATTAGTCGGTGAGAGTGGGGTGCGCGCACTGGGTATTGGGTACCTTTCTGGTCCTGCCTTAATTCAAGTTCGCATGTCGTCGTCTGAGAAGTCGTCTAAGACATCAGCGTCACCACGGTCCTTGCGGAGTAGTGCATACTCTTCCTTCCAGTCAGGTTGCAGCCAGCTCGGTGTCGGCTTGAAAGAGCCAAATGGCAAGAACTTGCGCCACACCCCCCCATCAAAGCGGCCGAGGCGCACGTTCTCCGCATCCTTCTTCGCACGCCTGTTCTTTTCTTTCGTCACATCCCACGAATATTGCCGGGGGTAGTGCATCGCATACTGCCTTTCCTGGTCGCAGGCTCCGACCAATTCCTTCTTCATGATCGTATTCATCCACTTGGGGAGCTGCTTCTTCTTGGCCGACCTCTTCCTCTTCCTGCACTTGACCTGGGAATGTGCCTTATCTCTCTTGCGCTCGGTCTTTTTCATGGCCACCAACCCTGACGAGGCCATCCCAGAACGGGTTATGGCCATAGCAGCTTGGCGACGAACAAAACTTGCCCAAATTGGGCAGGTTTTTAAAAAGATATCTGGGGTCATTTTATACATCTTCCAGCTGTGAAGTAAAGAACGGAGATTTGGTATGGAGATCACTAAGATCACAACGTTTGGACAACTTGTTCCTTCTCAACAATCGTGATGTCATCAAGGTTTAAAACAAATGTTCATACGAGCTATAAGGCCTTTTAATCAAGGTTTACAAATGGTTGAAAAAGGCCGTGACCTTCAATCTCAATAACCGAGATACTTGAGATGTCCTTGGCACGCAAAGTCAGTCCATCTAAAAATTCGATGATGTGGAACGAACCATGTTTATAAATCACACCTGTGATGAATGTTTAAAAGTACACCTGAGATTCCTGGATAGGTGTATCTATCGCGTGCGCCCGAAGTTTTTTAAAATTGACGCACGTGGACACTTCACGCACGCGACATCTCTTGCTTGACGTGTCACTGGTTTCTGCAAAGACATCTCTTGCTTGACGTGTCACTGGTCTCTTGCTTGACGTGTCACTGGTTTCTGCAGCTGTCCTGGCGCGTTTCCATCTGACCGTGAGTCATGGAGGACGCAAAACAAGAGCATGCTGAGAGGAAGAACTTGGAACGCGATCTCCGCAAACGGCTACTGGCAAGAAATTTCGGCCATGTACCCGCCATGTGGATTGTCATGGTGACATTCGTGGAATTCGATGGGTGTATGGCTACAGTGAGAAATCTGGCGGCAGATGATACATATGGAAAAACCTGTTTCATGCACACCGCTGCTGCAAAACATGGGATAACACTTACAGAGTTCGCTAACGTCCACCTGAGATCACCGGAGAGGCTCGGCTCAAGCCTGACCGCCACCTGCATTTTCGCAAGATTCCACCGAGGTGAATTTCTTCCACCGCTGAAACCCAAACTTCGACTGGAACCTGCTCCACCTCGCAGTTTCCGGTGCGCGTAATCCTGAGCCTTGAACCATGCACTCTTAACCCCTCAACCCTGATCCTCGAAACCCAAACAGGACAGACCGTGCTGGGCTGGCCGAAAGCCAAGGAGGCGGGAAGCACGGGCGCGCAGACGGTGACGATGGGTGGGTCTGTGAGTGGGGGCACGGGGGCGGGGGGGCGGGCAGCTGGAGGCGGCAGCCGTGTGAGTTCTACCAGTGCAGGATCCGATGATGCGGCCGAATCAGCCGAATTGCACGCTGGCGAAATTGCGAGTCGGTCATTTTACGAATTGGAAACTCGTGTCGATGAACTCGTTGCTTCGACCCAGGTGGTCTCTCTCCCCAGCATGGTTTGCTTGCCACCACATGCAGCTCCCTCGAAGATACGCCTGGATTTGCTGATCAATGCCATACCTTCTTGGTTCCTGCCAACATTGTACATGGTTCGTAATTCCTCGCAAGGAACAACCTCTCGCGCACATGAGAATGGACCCTAGCAAAGCTACGGTAATCCTGGGTGACTCGTTTTGGCTGCCTCTGCTTGCAGGCTGCCACCGAGGAGTTGAAAAAGCAGATGCGGGAGTTCCAGAAGGCGGTGACGTTACTTGGCGACATTTTCCAATTTGCCCGTCACACAGCAGAGCCGTACTGCTGGGTCCAGGTGCGACGCCTTCCGAAGTGGTTAGGCTGCCCTCAGCATCATGGGGGCGTTTTGTGACGCGAAGGTCTGGTATGGATGGGATTTCGACTCGTCATGAGATGAACGCTTCGGAGCTGAAACCTGCCTTCTTGTTTCAAAAAGCCCCCCAGACCTGAATCGTGCTCAACTTCATTGATGACCTCCAATTCCCGGAGGCTGCATAACAGATCTGTCAACCTTCGGTGCATTCAGAGGCATGTCTTTGAATCCAAATGGATCAGCGCGTAGAGATTTGACGTCCTTGAGACACGATCAGGCGTGAACACTAACCCAAAAAACTATTCCTCAATACGAATCCCCTGCGCTTCAAATCTAATCCAACAGCCTTAATTCCGCAACACCATCCATCGTCCCTGTCCCTACACCTTCGTCCCTGATCCCTGATTCCTGATCCCTCGACCCTCGACCCTACCAGCTGGTGGCGCCGCTTTCAAATCAATTGGACAAGGTTTGGGAGCTCAAGAACGAGAATTCGCCGAGTGTTGACCTCCACGGCATGGTGGCCGGTGGCTCCGTAGCCCTCGGGTCCGTCCCTCACCGATGTGGCCATACCAGCCGTGCCAAAACAGTGGCCTCCAAAGCGATCTTCTCGGATCGCTACTTTCAATTTCGTGGTAGTAAGTAAGGATTGCTTGATACAAAGTCTTCTTCGTGACCGACATTTTTATCAGATTTATGTTCGTCATTTCCTGTAAGTCCCGCTGTGGTATTCCATAGCTTCGCGGGCCTGTTCACGAAACTTGCGTACGAGAGACTTCCGCCTTGGTTGTCTCTCTATATCAGTGCACCCCAAGCCAGCCTTTTGAACGATCGATGTCCAGCTCCTTGGAACAAATAAACAAGTCCGGGCCAGATTATGGCCTTGGCTTGAGCCATGTTCAGTGCGAAAGGCTCCACAACCATTCAAGTTGTTCCTTCCCCGCTCACCAGCGGCTGTTCCGTGCGCGGTGCGGGAGGATCAGATTTCCAAGACTGTTGTCCAATTCGTGCATGCCCTGGTACTAATACTTCCAAGATAAGTGATCGCCGGATTACAAACCGTGCCTTTTTGTAACATGTCGCACGGGGGGGCCTTACTAGGTGGCCGATTCATGCCGTGCGAAGCGTTCCTGGCTACATCGACGCCATGCTGGAGGAGTCCGCAACGGCCGGCTCCAAGGTGACTTCAACCTTTGAATCACTGCACAGATGGGCTGGGCGTGTTTCAGTGCAGTGCACGGCGTGTACTAGATTGGATCTCATGGGGTTGATCGCTTACAAGAGCACTGCACACAAACACCAAACGTCAACGATGCTGGAAGTAAAACCTCCTCTTTTTGCATTGTCAAGTGGTTGGTGGTCCTCAGATCTGAACACGGCGCTATTCGATGTGCACTTCCGTCCCATGCTTGAAGGCGCAGTTGGCATTACGCCTCCCATGTCAGCGTTTTCGGCCTTGCACTTGTCGCAGCAAGCGACGGGTCAGAAGAAAGGACGTTGTCTGAATCGCCTGTTACAGGCCTCTTTGCGAGGGTAGCATGGCGGCCCGGGTGCAACCCCGACCATAACCTGTTCGCATTTCTCTGAATCGACTCGCCCGGCGCGGCAGGCTATTTCTATTGAGACGCAGCAAGAATCGATGGGGTCGACTTTTTCGAACTTCGATACGGTCCCCCCGGCCCTTGACCAATCGACGCGTCTCGTTGTTTTTCTGTGCGGGCTGGTGGTCAACCCCTGGGAGTGGCTCTTGGAACGTTTGTTAAACCCCAAACCATTATCTCAAACCTCTAATCCCTAATTTGTGACTCATGCGGCGCAGGTGTTGTTCGTCACAACTTTCTGGAGTGTCATACAGGATTTCATGGTGTTCTTGAAAACGCACCATGCCAACGGCATCACCTTTCGACGCGGCGTTGAATCGGGTAAGCTGCCCACTAGACCCACACCTCCACCCCCCCCCCTATACCGTTCTCAACTTCACCACCCCCACACAGATGGATTATGCACAGCCCCGAGCCGCAATTTGGGGGAAGGGAGTGGCACTGCCGCGGATCCGCTCCACTTGGCCGCCTCGATTGTGCCCACGCCGGTTTCCCCCAAACCCCATATTCCCAACCACACCCCACTCCCCACAACCCACAACCGAGGCCCTCAAATACACCAAACATTGCAATTTACTTCTCAGCCCCGCTTGCTGTTGTTCGACTGCAGCCTTCTCCATTGCGCTCGTTCTCGCAGCTGACTGGTGTTGTCTCTGTGTGCAGGAACTTCCCCAGTCTGTGGAGGAAGGGGGGGTTGGGGGGAGTGAAGGTGGTGAGGGTTTGGCGGAAGGGGGGGGTGGGCATAACAACGGGGGAGGGGGTGGGGGTTGGGGAGAGGGGGGGGGGGGGGGGGGCGAGGGTGTGGCGGAAGGGGGGGGGGAAGTTGTAGACAATCCTCGCCAGAGGCATCTGCCCAGCCCTCGGACAGAGCACACTGAGAGTTATCCAGAGCAAACTGAGAGATTGATGCCACTCCCTCCATGTCCCCTGGGTGAATTCCGCGAGAGAGGTGGTGGAGAAGGAGAAGGAGAAGGTGAAGGCTGCGACGGAGCGTCCTCATCCAGGTCCACCCGATCCAGGCTGTTGGAGGAACTCCCAAATAGGGCGGGCGATCCTCCCGCATGGTTTTCAGAATCATGTGCCCACCTGGTCTTGTCCGAAACCGATGATTGGTGGCTGCACGAGGAGAAAATTCACAAAAACGTCAAGTATGGATTCGAACCCGTCATGCATTTTCTGGGCTGGACGATGGAAGACATGCCGCACGACGGCAACTGCTGTTCTGCGGCAGTCCACGCAGCCATGGTCCAAGAGAAAATTCGCAAGGATTGCCCCTCCGTCCAAGAACTCCGCAAATTATCCGCCGAAAAGGTGCAGGAACTTTTCTTCCCAAAGGAGGGCCAACCAACCATCCATGATTCTGAACTCGAGAGCTTATTCATCGCATTCAAGGAGCACGTGGACTCTCTCCTCGCCACCAATCCTGTTCGGGTCGGCTTAGGCATCACATCAGAAATGTCTTTCGCCGATCTCACCGAGAATCAGGTCCGCCGTGTGTGCGACCAGTTCGCGTCGAAATCGATAGACTTCGACGGCCTGTTCATGCGCGCCCTTGCTACTGTCCTCAATATCAACCTGATGGTCGTGTCCTTCATCCGCCCGAATCAAGGCTCCAAGTTTCCTGACGCACTCTTGTCCTTGTCCTTTGGGCCAGTCGGGTTCACGGACTGGCTCGGACATCTTCCATTGGTCCTGATTGGCCACTGCGAAAACTCAGCCAGCAGCACGGAAAAAAGCCATTTCGTCCAGTTGAAGACGATCCAGAAAGACACGCTGGATCAGTGTCGCCAACCATCAGGACCCATGATAAACCCCGGCAATATAGAGAGCGTTGCCGTCGGCCTCGCGATTCCCCTTTGCCAAAAGGGAATCGCGATCTCCCCACTCCTGGAAGAGACAGCCGGCTTCCTCGCTCGTGCTCACACGGAAAGGTGCGGAAGGGTCAACCTGGCAGATCAGGAAGGTGAGAGCGACTGATTTGGAGGGCGGCAGATTCAAAGGCAACCCCAGCCTCAACCGATCCAAGTAAGAGCCAGAGCCAGGGCCAACCTCAGGGGAAACCTTTGTAACCGTCGGGAACAGGGAGTGGAGGGTGGGGGGTTGGGGGTTGGGGAGGGGGGAGGGAAGGAGGGGGGGGCGAGGAGCTTGGGAGCGGGCGGGGGATGGGTGTGAGGGAGAGGTGGGGATGACGGGGAGGATGAAGGGGTGGCGGTAAGGAGGGTGCGATTGGGCCTGGCCAGGCTGGGATCGCTTCAGGAATCGACGCCGAAAGATGACGAGCTGTCCTAGGGAGCATACTCGTTGGTGCCATTCACAGCACCCGTCGTGATTTCAATACATCAGATTCACCAAGTCTACATTGCATCTATGCTGTCTTCACCTGGCGCATTTCTCGCTGTGTATCCAGGAAATTTCCGTACACGTCTCACAGCAATGTCTGCTCTTTTCATTCACATCCACGAACTCCCGCACGCCCTATCGGAGACCACGACGTGGACTCTCAATCTTTTTGAAGTCTGAGTCGCACACACCCGCCCTCTCCACCTCTCCAAGAGCTCTCCCCCATATCCCCTCGTATGAGAGCCTTCGATCAAACTCACTTCTCCGATCATTCCAACGCCGTCGCCCGTACAGCAGGGGTACCTCACTCATCAGACAGCCCCTCCGCATAGGACCTCACAACAGGGATACCTAGAGCTCTGCGGTGGTTGAATGGGAAAGGGCAGTTTTTTGTGAACGAGGTACCCCTGTACCCCCTTCCCCCTACAACACAAGCCACTATCTGTATCACGGCTCACTGGCGGGAGCGTCAGTCTTGTTGCGTCGCTTTGCCCGAGCCGTGGGCACCCGCTCTTGGTGCAGGCAGCAGGCGACACGTTTCCTGGAGATCTCTTGATGCACCTCCCCGATACGAATCATTGCCTCAACCAGATGCCTTCACCGCCTACAAGTTCGAGCACAAGGGCGAGGAGGTGCTCGACTTCGAGGAGTTCCAGAACTTGCTCGTACTCGAGCTCTCCAGCTTCGGGGAGGACAAGCTCGTGAGCCCCTCCAAGAGGGATCGGCAGGGAGGGGAGGGCAAGGGGGGTGGCGGAGAGGGGGGGGGGGGGCAAGTCCAGGAAGAACGCCGGCACCACGCTGGCTCCGGGCACCGACAGCGACGGCGAGGCTCCTCCACGACATTCAGAACCTCAGCAAGATCAAGGGCCACCTTAACTCCAACAGCCGCAAGGTGACGTGCCATGTCTGCCACCACAAGTCGGCCACACTCCACTGCGTCTCCTGCACCGCGGGCGCAAGGGAAAATCGTCGGTCTGCGGGACTGGATGCGGCCGGTCGTGCATCGGCCGCCAAATGCAGGAGTTTAGGGTGTAAAGTTTCAGTGAGGGAGATGGTGTTTTTGCGTCCCGGTCTCTGTTTGCAGCGACCTATGAGACCCTATGACCTACAGTAACTATGAGACACTAGGACCTACAGTATACCTATGCCCAAAGAGACCCTAGGACCCTACAGTATACCTATGCCCAGGGGAGCCTTATGACACCCTGAGACAGTATACCTGTGCCCAAGGGAGCCTTATCTCACCGTAGGACCCAACAGTATACCTATGGCCAGATACCAACGACAAGGACATTAGGAGCACCAACAAGTGCCACGAGGATTCCCATTTTTACAGCATCAAAATCGGTCGTATACAGCACATACCGACTCTTTTCGTGTTTGGGATTTTTTTATTGATTTCCTTGCTTTCGCAACAGCGATCGTTTGTGCCCTAGTTCATCTCCCGCAGACCTCCCCTGCCTTAACAGCTCATAAAAAACCTAATGCCTTTCACAAAATGGAGCTAAGCCAACCTCAACCTCGCCTCCCCGCACAGAAATCGACGAACCCTTAGGACTTGTGTACAGGATTTGCACTCTACTAAAATACTCGGAATTTCAAGTGAGACAGAGCCAAGCATTTCTCGGGATTTCCGAGCTCGATGGGCAACTTAACAATTCCAGTAGGGGTACCAAAAAGTGCCACGAGGGAACCTAGCTTTACAGCATCAAAATCACATGTATACAGCTCATACCGACGTGTTGACCACCAGTAGCAAGGTTGCAGCATGTTGCAAACATCAGCATCTTTTGAAAAAGAAAGCACAGACAACGCGGCCGAGTTGGAAAAGTGAGCTGAACAAAAGTGTGCAAAATATCTTTGCCTGTCAGGTTCGCAGGTACCAGATTCTACGGGGAAAATCCGGCCCGGCTGCAAACCCAACAGCTAGCTTGCAATGCTGGCTCCGCCTCTAAGTTGACGGTGCTGAGAAAGGGAAGAAAGCAGAGCTTCCCGGCTCTGTTCACCACCCACAGAGCTTCGAATATGTAATAGAAGAAGCATCAGACCCTGAGAAGGCGAGTCGGAAGAACCTACATCGCTAGAAGCTCTGCGACCATGATCTGCTGATATCGCAAAATGCTGCATTCTGGCAGCTGGACTGGCGCGGTTGTGCTTGAGCGCCCATGCTAGAGCCTTAGGGCCCAGAGTCCAGTATGTTGAAACGCTTCACCAGGAGTCGTCAAGACCAACTCGTGTCGCACGGCTCCACAATGTAGTCTGCAGAAGGGTCCTTCTCAGGTGGGACCAGCAAAATCGCTGATCAAGGCGAGGCGGGGCGCGATGGGACCCGTCCCAACGGCGGAGGGCGCGAAGAGTATATCTCACAAGAGGAGTCCGGGTTTGCTTGGGGACTTCAATAAATTTTTGGTCTAAATCCACCATTTCATTCATCTCAAAGTTGCTCCAAGATCATGCGGACCACCTCCACCTCAAGAAATCGTACTCTCGAATCCACCCCCAACCGCTCAAGGTGTCCCATCGCGAACGCCTCGCATGTTACCCTGTACTTTGTCTCTCTCCGATCTGCCTCTTTCCTCAGAATCGCCACAACCCCGTTATGGGCGTAGAGCAACACGCAACTCACAGCAGTCCGTCCCGCGTATGTTGTAAATCGCAAGTCAGCCCCCTTGTGAAGAAGCACTCTAACGATGGTTTCGCGCCCAGCTGCTGCAGCGAGATGCAGAGGTGTCCACCCAGCGTTTGATCTTGAACACACATCAGCCGAGTGATCGAGAAGAAGGCAGACTATGGCCCCTGAGAACATCGCCGCATTTTCGGCCGAGTGATCGAGAAGAAGGCAGACTATGGTCCGCGAACACTGCGAGTTAGCTTTCGGCTCCACTGCCTCCTTCTCCTCCTCCTCTGCCACCCCCTCTCCACCCTCCCTTCGCGACGTACTTGTCAAGAGACATTCCCTGACGCTCCTCCCACGCCGTGCACAGGAAGGTGCACACTGGTGAGAACCAGTACCAATGCCAAGTCTGTGGGAAATGGTTGAGCACCGCAGACCGTGTCCGCACACACATGAAATGCAAAGAGTGCCTCTTCCCAGATCCGTGAGACGGTGAGGCCTTGCTCAGATGGGCCTCCGGTGGCGATCGAAGTGTGAATGGATTTACCTTTAATGGTCAAAGTGTGTGTGGATGTGTGAGTGTGTGTGTGTGTGTGTGTGTGTGTGTATGTGTGTGTGTGTGTTGTATGCACGCACGCATCGTTATCAAGCGCCCGACGATAGGCCGTTTGCTCCGCATAGGTCTTTTACTGAAGAAAAAATCACCCACCCACACTCCACCAAAACCACTCGACCCGACTAAGCTAAAAACCAACTCACGAAAGCGGTCGAGTAGCCTGGCTGCGCGTTTGCGGACGCATTCGGGAGAGAAGCTGCATGAGAGACGGTCTCTCGATTTGCGGGGGGCGTACCGAGCGCGCGCGCAGGTCTTCTTCCTGGGACCTTACACAAGGTCTATGTCTAGGTCCCTATGATGGTCCCAGGGCGTGGGCTGGCGAAGAGATTATTTCAAAAGGTGTTCTGCACCGATGATCTTCATTTCATGTTCTACTATAGATGTTATATTGAAGATGTTCTACAAAAGATGTTCTCTGGAACATGTTCTACAATGAATGATGTACAGCAGATTTTCTACAATAAATGTACTACAATAGATGTTCTGCTAAAGACGTTTTGCAATAAATATCCTTCAAAACATGTTGTACAATAAATATTGTACGATCAATGTTTTACTCTAGAGGTCACAATCGATATACTACACGTCATACAAGGATGTTCTACGATGGATGGTCAACAAAGGACGTACACTATATCACTTTGCCTTACAGGACGTGAGGCGCGAAATCAATTTGCCTTACAAGACGTAAGGCGCGATATCGTCTTGTGTCGAAAATGTAGAACATGAATTTGTAGAACATGTACATGTCAAACAAATTGGCTTTTGGGGTGCTGACACCCCCGGAGAATGGAGCTGGCGAATTTTCGGGTCAAAAAGATGTCAACATTTTCCAGGACAAACTGGGTTCCCGAGTGGTGCAAGTCGAAAAATATGATGTGTACAGTGAATTCATGTATACAACCCCCAATACAAAAAAATAGAATCAACAGGAACCGCCATACAAACTGAGTCTTAATAAAGCGTGCCTCCTATGCTCTCCGCCCTCCTTTGCCCTCGGCATGGGTTCATCGTTCTCCCTCGGGTCCCCGATTGTGGACATTCACATGTTCAAAACCGCCTCGGGGGAGGAAGGCGGTGGTGGAGAGGAGGGTGAGGAGAGGAGCAAGGAGGAGAGCGAGGAGGGGAGCGAGGAGGGGGGTGAGGAGGGCAGCGAGGATTCAGAGGAAGATGTTCCTCTTGCTCAGAGGAAAGTTGCACGATTCTAATAAAGGACAGCCGAGCTGATCACGAGCCTTGGTTGGACATGTTCGTTTACTGAATTTGACGTCCGCACACACCTGCCTTTCCTGAACCTTGCTGGATTTAAGGTCCATTTAACGTCCGCACACTAACTGCTTTTCTGCGGACGTTAAATTTATCGTCCGCACACACTGACTGCCTTTCTGCGGACGTTGAATTTGACGTCCGCACTCTGACTGCTTTTCTGCGGACGTTACATTTCACGTCCGCACACTGACTGCTTTTCTGCGGACGTTAAATTTAAGATCCGCAAACTGACTGCTCAAAAGTGCGTGACCTTAATTGCGAGTCAGCCCTGTATCACCTTTTCCTGAGATGCCACCAGTGTCTACACCTGCGGCCACAGCTGTCTCATAGGCCCTCCTCTGTCTGGCCAACTCCCAACAACGCAAGAAATCTTCTTGGAATAAGGTGGCTGATGGGTTGGTGTCAGCCTCGTCTGTGGCCACATCTACTTCAACCTGCGGCCACAGCGGTATCAGTGTGTTTGGTGCCGAGGTCGAAGTTTTGAAGTTGATGGTTCAGGGTTGAGGGTTCAGGGCTCAGGGTTGAGGGTTCACGGTTGAGGGTTGAGGGTTAAGGGTTCAGGATGAAAACCAAGACCAGAATCTGGCCTAAAATGTCTTATATTTGCCGTATTCGCTATGTGGGGAAGGGGGCGGAGGCGGGTGAAACGTGTTCAGGACTTCTGCATAAAAGCCAAGGCCAGAGACATCCACATCGCTACCGTGAGAGCCCACGCCCCCTACCCTCGCACACTTTCGTGCACACAACGCCAACAACGACCACGCGGGAGCAAGCTGCACCGCTGGAGCGGCGCATTTGGGATTTGGGGTTGAAGGTTGAGGGTTTAGGGTTTCAGGGTTCAGAATTTGGGTTTGAGATTCGGGGTTTGGAGATTGGTCGAGATACCTCCGAACCCGATGACTCCTCATCCATGCTCGAAACCTGCTTTGGGGTTTGGGGTTGAGGGTATGGGTTTTGATGTTTGTCGTTTCAGGGTTCAGTCTGGTCCAGGGCTCAGGGTGCTGGATCTCAACGGGCGAGTTGCGGGGGCTAGCACGGAAGGGGGGGAGTCGTACCTCAGCCTTCTCCGCATCCTCCTGCGCACCCATCTCCACAACTTTCTCCTCAGACTCGGACTGATGATGGTGGGTGGGTTTGGGGCTCAGGGCTCAGTGCTCAGGGCTCAGGGCTCAGGCTTCAGGCTTCAGGGTTTAGAGTTGAGAATTTCACACCGGAGCCTGCGAGTTTTCTTCGGTTGCAGTGTTGGGGTCATCGGTACCCGTTTCGGGGTCCAGGGCTGAGGGTTCGAGGCCTCGCGAAGCACAGCTGCTGGCACAATCTATGAGCACTCATCGATCGTGTACGCACAAGGGTGCCGGGGGGCGGACTGTCTCGGGGGCTGGCATGGGGGGGGGGTGAGGTCAAGAGTGTGGGGTGAAGGGTGACCATCTTCCGCTTCTTGCCATTTCCGCCCTTTCCCGTGTTGCTCGTGGAAGAGGGGGCGGGGTTGGCCGTCGCCTTGTTGCTCCGTACTGAGCTGCTTCCGTTGGCCTGCGGCGCGCGATGGTTGGGGGCGGGGGGTCAGGGGTTGCTCGTGGAAGACACAGCCTTCGGCACAGCCTCCTTCCCAGCCTTTACCGCATCAGGGTGCCGGGGAGCGTGCGCGTGGGATGAAGGGAGGGTTCGCACATTCGCAGTCGATGACAGGTCTGCTCGGCCATAGTTCACGGTATTCGCAGAGGGCCGTGCGGCATGTTTTGAGCCTCCTCCAATCAACCAACGAAAGTCTGTTCCCCCCAAACACATCGGGAAAGGGGAGGGTCGCACCTTCTGCTTCTTCGTTGCGGAGCCGCCCCCCCCCCCAGCCTCCGCATCATCCTGATCCTCAGACCCCTCCTCAGACCCCTCCTGAGACTCCTCCTCAGACCCCTCCTCAGACTCCGCCTCAGGCGCGGCCTGGCCATGCAAACAGAAACAGCACGAGTCAGCAACGAAATCCGGCGAGTGGGCCAGCCTCTTCGCCACCGCGAGAGCCCACGCCCCCCACCCTCGCACGAGACCGTGAGCTACACGTCTCCAACGTCGACACGGGAGCAAGCCGCACCGTGGAAGCGGAGCCTCACGCACCTCCGCAGCTGACACATCTCTTCCATACGCCTTGGAGCGAGCACGGTTCTCAGTTTACGCTTTTGAGCGAGCGCGGTGAGCATTTTACGCTTTGCTTGAGCGCTGGGCGCAGGACATCCGCTGGGTGCGAGCAGGAGACGGCCGCACGACGAGAGACCAGTAGATCAACATCGTCTCGCCCTGGACAAGGCCACCGCGGACTGCTTCCAGCAACATGGAGCAGCTACGGGTCCCAAGGTCGTCAAGGAGCGCCCAGCTCCCTTCTGAAGGGGGCAACGCGAATGGCGCGCCATTAGTAGGGTAGTGCCGCCGTTGTTGGTGGGGTGGTTGCTTCCCTTTCAGACACCGGGAAGGTCCGACCCTCCCCCTTGCCTTCTGGCCACCACTGGCTGCAAGTGGCTGAAAGGGAAGGGTGCAGGGCACGGGTCGCACCTTTACTTTGAAATGGAGTAGGGGCACGTTGTCATCAGAATCGCTCTCCGAAGGAACATGATCCACAATCGCATGCGCGTGCTGCACACAGGAATAGCAAGTTTCAGTCACGATATCGTGCGAGAGGGCCAGCCATCAGCAACATGGGGCAGCTACGGGTCCCAAGGTCGTCTAGGAGTGCCTAGCTCCCTTCTGGAGGGGGCAACGCAAACGGCGCGCCATAATAAGTGTAGTGCCGCCGTTGTTGGTGGGGTGGTTGCTTCCCTAGACCCCGGGAAGGTCCGACACCCCCCCTTGCCTTCCAGCCACCACTGGCTGGAAGTGGCTGAGAGGGAAGAGGGCAGGGCACGGGTCGCACCTTTTCTGTGAAATGGAGTAGGGGCACGTCGTCATCAGAATCGTTCCCCACTTGAGGAGGAACATGATCCACAATCGCGTGCTGCACACAGGGAATAGCAAGTTTCAGTCAAGATATCGAGAGGGCCAGCCATCAGCAAGCTTCCGCCTGGAGGTGGCTGAAAAGGAAGGGGGCGGTCGCACTGGTCGCACCATGTATGAAGCGTGTCTCGCTCCGAGGCGGGCACAACGAAATTGTTGAGGAGGCAGAGGCTGAGGACGAGAGCCTTGCGATCAGGATCTCGTCACGACTCACCTGGATCTGGGAAATAGAAAGACATATCACAGTAGAGACATCTAACATTATTTAAAGATCATGTTTTAAACCTTTCGAGATGTAAGGATTTGTGTAGTTATTTAGTCCATCAATAGACAGTTTTTTAGATAGATACACCTAGAAGTCTCACCTAGTTACTTTTAAACATTGATTACTGGTGTTCTTTTAAACATTTCGATGTGTACGGATTTGTGTGGTTATTTAGTCCATCAATAGACAGTTTTTTTAAGATAGATACACCTAGAAATCTCACCTAGGCTTACTTTTAAACATTGATTACTGGTGTACTTTTAAACATTTCCATCAATAGACAGTTTTTCGCCTGGTCTAATTCTTGATTCTGGTACAAAAAGGTCCGTCAGAGACGAGCCACCCCTTGGACGGGCGGACCCATCCTCCTTGCCACCGGCAAGATGTCTAGCAAGAAATGGTCCTGCTACTTCGCAACCACCACGGGCTGCGACTGCCCTGGCGACCTGCTAGGAGTGAAGGCAAAATCCACCTCCAAGAAGTCGAAACGCCAGCGGGACCGACGCATGCGTGAGACCTGCTGCGCAAGGAAAACCATCGTCGCTGGAGACTTTCAAGGCAGCGAGATCTGCGGTGCGGTCTTTCACAAGGTGTGTCGCGAGGCATTTCATCCGGTTCCCAGCTGGTGTGGGTGTGGACAGGATGTAATCCCCCGGCCGGAAGACAGCGCCCAGACAGACGACAGGGCTCAGCACCCTGCGGGGGTCGCTTCACCGAGGGGGAAACATCCGCGGGAAGGAGATCGGGGCGAGGGCGGCACCGCGCTCACCTACGGCGCCGACACGTGGCACACGCTGACCGCTGCGGAGCAGTCGACGGCGGCAGGTCTCAGGTACACGTGCACCTCCGATTTTCCTTGACAGACCCTCAAAACACTGGTGGCTGTCAAGGAAAATCAGAGGTCTGACACGATCGATGTGGTCTTCACGTCAGTCAGGGTTGGCTCCCGCCTGCATCATCCTGCAGCTTCACATCCATAAGTTCGCTGCTCAACTACCCTGTCTGACGCTGCGGGCCCCCTCCCCGGCAGCGTGGACCAGGGCAGCGTGGTCTTCGGCCATGGTCCGAACCAGAAGAAGAAGAAGAAGCAGAAGACAAATCTTCTGCACGCGAGCAGGCGTCCCTAAGCAGACCGCATCACGGTCTGTTCCGCACATTAATTCGAGGAAAGCTAATTTCCTTTCATTTTGATGGTAGCAAATTTCACTGCACAAATGATTTAAGATTACTAATAAGAAGCATTTGTGTAATAAAATTCGTTGCCAGTGAATGAAGGGAAAACAGGATTCCCCGGATGAACCAAGGGGATATGTTACTACATCCTCTTGGATGAACCTACACCAGTGACGTATCCACTTGTTTTGGCTTTTGGCGTTAGATCTTTTAGTTTTTTCTTTTGTGGCAGGATGTTGATTAACTCCGCCAAGCTAGAGCAAGGGATATGTAAAATGCCCCTTGCCAAAGGTGAGTGAATCGGTTGGCGGCGCTCCAACCGCGCCAGCTCTCTCCACACCCGCGCCATTCAAAATGATTCCAACGCTTTCAACACACGTGCCGAGTTTATCAACATCAAAGCCGACACTTTGAAATCCTTTGCACATGATTTCAACGGCCGCGACCTCCAAGAAACACCATGCCGGCTCTCTCAACCCCCCACACCACTCTAGCATAGCCGCTCGCTAGCACCCGTGCACCCCTCGCACCAATGCACCTAGGATGCACCATCCGATCGCATCTGATTCCTGGAGGGCGGGGGCCCTGCAGAGGGGGGCGCCGGGGGGCGGGGGCGCATGGGGGGGGGGAGGGCTCTGGACCCTAACACCTGCACCCGAGATCATAACCCCTGGACCCTAGGCCCTGAGCCCTGGGACCTCAAATCTAGGTCTTAGACTCTAGGCCCTAGACACTAAACCCTAGACTCCAAATACTAGACCCTCAACCCTAGGCACTAGAGCCTAACCCCCAGACTGTGAACCTCAAACTCTCAATCATGAATCTGCACTCTGACACCTGAACCCTTGTCCCTGAATCCTGAACCATGGACTACGAGCCATGAACCCTGAACCATGAACCCCGGACCGGAACAGGTTGGCAAGTCGGCGGGGGGGGGCAGGGGGGGGGCGGCTTCAGGGAAGGGGGCGGTTGGGAAAGAGGGTGAGGTTGCTGCGGGGATTGCTCCGGGGGCGGCGACGGCGGCGGCGGCGAGGGGACAGGTTGCAGCGGGAGGGTTGAGGGGACTTCGGGGGTGGTGCGACCGATGTAACTCGAGCGATTTCGCTCCGAGGTGAGCGAGATCCTTCTAGAAGGCCCGCGCAGCACCCAGAACAAAAGACAGCGAGAGCGAGAGTGTGTGTGTGTCTGCGAGAGAGACTGAGTTATGGACTCGGAAGGTCGTCCGACACGCATAGGGTGATGGTTTGGAGATAGGATTTAGGGGTGGTGCAGCTCAGCTGCCATGGGTGTGAGACCTCCAAAACGGTCCGTGCAATCAGTGAAGCAAACTGGGCGACAACATTGGATTTCGACAACTTCGGGCTGCGACAGCTTGAGCGTGCGCTCTTGAAATCAACAGCAGCTCGAGCGGGCAAGCAGGGAGGAGCTTTTTCTGAACCCATTACAAACCGGTGCAGCTGCAAGCTAGACTACTAGGGAAGTGCGGGACGGCCGACGGTAGGCACTTAGGGCGGTTACTTGAACGATTTTTTGGGTGAGGTTACAGGCGACAAGCCTCCTCCTCATGCCATGTAAAACATTGATCGTCGGTCGAATATGTCAATTCTCAGCGATGAGGAGCAAGCCATTGAGATGAGGAGAACGATGACAAGCAAGCACTTTGAGCACGGGTCACGCACATGATTCAGGGAGGCAAACAGTGAGTGAGCGGGGGAGACGCCGTATGTCTGCGAGAAGTACCGCAACGTCCTCGCGGACCGACAACCTTGAGGGGCATATGCGGATGCATACGGGGGAGAAACTGCATGTATGCGAGATGTGCGGCAAGGCGTTCTAGCAGTCCGGCAAGCTGGCTAAGCACATGCGGACACATTCGCATGCAGATCCGTGAGCTGAACAGGGGTACCTCGTGTGTAAGAAGATGTAACTGAGCAAACCGGACCGGGCTGGGCGCTTTCGTTCTCTCACTGTAACCAACATGCATGCGTGTCAAGGCGTGCATACATGAAGCCACCGAGGAATGTTGCACGCATGGTGGCCATACAGAGGTACATGTACCTCGCTCATAAGAAATCGCTTCCACCCACCGAAGACCACCCCAGCACCCTAGGCACAGGCATACTGTAGAGGCCTAGGATGAGACGCTTTCTTAGGAGCGAGGTGTCCATGTGGGTGGTACTGGGACAGTCAAGTCAGCCCGCACTTTTGCATGGTACGTCAACTCTTTCCGGTACAGGGGTACCTCGCTCATAAGAAACATCCCCTCCGTAGGACCCTACAGTTGACATATGCCTTGGGCCGTATGGTGGTCCTAGGGGGGTGGGCGTTTCTTATGAGCGAGGTACCCCTGTACATCAGCTTGTCAAAAATGATTTTCCCGCTGCAAACTCTCAAATAGGTCGCTCTCGAACGGTCACAGCTTTACTGGGGTAACTCGAACACAAGGTCCACCGCGCGGGAGGCATTCACGGCACGACGACATGCTTCCTGGGTACAACCTGGGTGTCGCAAAAACCTTCGGGGTCATCCCAGCGGATTTTCACCTCATTGCCTAGGACTTCCATTACCTTCGCGGGGTACAAGTGGAATTTGCCGTCCTTTGCTTTCTCGTCCCACCAGACCGACACCTTCAGCCCTGTTGGCAGGTCCGCGAGGCATTCCAGGGTCCACGCGCGCAGGTTCTCCGCGGTGTCGCAGCAAGTCTCCAGGGTCTTCAGGAACGTCAAATGGAACTTGGGGACCATTGTCCCCGGCCGAGGGCAGCCCCCGCCGTGAATCGCAAAGTGCCGAGCGTAGATCTCTGCGATCGCACGAGAGACACACAGGTCGCCCTCCTCCCCCACCGGCTGCTCCGCACTGCTGGCTGACCGCATCTTCGAAAGGTGCGTCCTCCGTTGATCCGGGTGCACCGGCCTGATCCCGACGAAGGTGACCCGGTACGGGAGAGCCAGCGTGCAGCAATGCCGACCCTGTTCGGAACAGCCATTCGAGATTCAGTGCGGCGGCAACGGAACCAGAGGGCCGAGTGTGGAACTACAGGCAGGGATGCGATGTGGTGCCAGGAGGTGCAAGGCGATCAGCGGTCTCGGGAAAGCAAGCGTGTCCGGCCTAGAAAAACCGATGATCAAAGGACACCGCTGCGGGGCCATGTGAGCACAAGTTTCGAGGGCAGAGCGGGAGACCTCGCGAAGCTCCGATTCCCCTCGCACTTTGACCGCGCCCTCGAAAAGGCTATCCGAAACAGCGGTGTCAGGTGTGCACGCGTGTCAGGGGCCTAGCGGGAGTTCTGCAGGGTTGGTGAAGAATGCGGTGTGTGACCTCGTGCTCTCCCAACACAAAATCTCACAGTCCCGTCCCAGGGCAACTACCGTGTGCCGTCAGGGATTTAGGGTACGGTTCGGGGCGAGGGGTTTGGAGGGGGAGGTGTTTGGGGGGGGGCACGTTTGATGGAGGTGCCGGAAGCGGCGCCTCACTCACCTCAGCAGATGACACCAGGGAGCCTTGGGGGACGCATGTGTGGGGTTTAGGGCTGAGGGTGCAGGGCTGGGATGGCTAGCGAACCACGGCCAGACATGGCGGGGGGGCTCACCCCTCCCCGAGCGAGTCGCCAAGGGTGGCACGGAAGGGGGAGGTGCACCTCCTTTGTCTTGTTCGCCGCCGATCTGCCTCGCTTGCCCCAATTCCGTCCAGCGTTGTATCCACCCTGCACCGGTTACGGATAGGTTGCTCCCACGGAGAATCCCACTAGTACAGGGAGAGGTGGTGTCCAGGGCTCAGGGTTCGTCGCCTCTCGACCTCAGCTCCTGGCACCATCTATGAGCGCTCATCGATCGTGTTCGCACTGGGGTGCCGGGGGGCGGACTGTCTCGGGGGCTGGCATGGAGGGGGGGGGGGGGGGGGCGCCCCGTCTTGCTCCACGGAGGTGTGGCCGACCCAAAGCCCGTGGCCGTGCCTCCTGAGCCCCCCCCCCCTTTGCCCCCGCCACGAACGGCCCCGCCCCCCTTGCTGCCAGAGGGCGTCTCGGAGCAGGAGAGCCCGGGCTCCTCCTCAGACTCATCCCCAGAGTCTTCCCCAGACTCCTCCTCAGACTCATCCACTGACTCTTCCACTGACTCGACCTGGCCATGCCAACAGAAACAGCACGAGTCAGCAAACGAGAGTCAGCAACGACATCCGGCGAGTGGGCCAGCC
>Ga0307489_10000584_pt1 | contig 22505 bp, 34 predicted proteins | sample SB12metaG_FD_202247 | JGI IMG/M metagenome (GOLD analysis project Ga0307489, IMG submission 202247) | Sea-ice brine microbial communities from Beaufort Sea near Barrow, Alaska, United States - SB 1.2 | ecosystem: Environmental > Aquatic > Marine > Coastal | place: USA: Alaska | collected... | reverse complement strand
TGCCCGGGGGCACCGACGGCGCCAGGTTCCCGAGCCCCAGGGGCGGCGTCGCGACGGGCGGCAGCTGCTGGCCCGGCAGGTAGGCGCAGTCGCAGTGCTTAGCGTGGCCCGGGAAGGGGTCGCGGTGGAGGAAGGACAGCGGGTCGCACAGCAGCACCGCCTCGCCGCGATCCTCCATGTGCGCGTAGTCCCACCGCCGCACCGCCGGGTTCGTCGTCGCATCGCCCGGGGCGCCGTAGCGGATCACCTTGGCGCCTGCGCCCTGCACGCCGCAGTCGCACAGCTTGCCGGGCAGCGCGCACTGCCGCCATACCAGGTTCGCCGCCGGCGCCGGCGTCGGCGTCGGCGTCGGCGTCGGCGCCGGGAAGTGATCCTCCGCGCTGGTGCTCCTGTACGTGTCTCCCTCCGACCAGAGCCTTGCACCCGTCCCCAACTTCGTTTCAAGCTTTAGTCTCACGATGCGATTGTTCGGTGGTTGTGTTTGCTCGCGCCGGGGCTGCGACGAGCGAAGTCAGGGTTGTCGCGGACCTGCACCTGAAGCCGTTGTCACTGCCGCAGAAAGTCACCGTCAGCGGCAGTACCTCGTCAAGCGTGAGGGGCTCCACTGACCACCCACCGCTTAATCTTTGAGGGGTGTTTTGAACCTAGGTCCGAGAGTGGTTTCGTGGGGCGGCGGCGGCGGCTCGCCGTGCGCAGCTGGCGCAGCGGCGCGGCAAACCCAAACCGGGAACCACAGCGGTGACGGCGCTGGCGGTCGAGCTGAGAAGGAGACGCCGTGGCCGGGCCCCACCTCTGTGGCAACCACTCCCACGACGGGGTCGATCTCTGCATCCCCAATCGCGGCCACCGCGTCACCATCCCTCGTATTCGCGTTCGCACTGAACAGCGTGGCGTGGTCGGCATTCTTCGCAGCGGCGACGGCAGCCGCGGCGGCCACGACGCCGGGGGTTTTGCGCTCGTCAGCGTCAGTCCCCGCGGCGGCGCGCTGGAGGAGCTGGTACTCAGCGGCGCGGCGCGCGACGTCGGCGTTCGCCGCTTGGAGGCCCGCTCGGCCCGAGTTGGCTTGGCCCTCGGGAACGCTCCCCACGCAGCCGACGACAAGCAAGCTCAGCAGTGCACCGGCCAGGAGCCGCATGCTTCGCGACGTATACTGCATCATGTCGTGGCGCCGGGACGGAAGGCGAACCCGGTCGCTCCGCTGACGCCCCCGTCGCGTGACAAAGTGAACCGAGGGCATCGGGATCGGTATATGAAGAGCTTGTAACACCCCTGATTATTGATTTCTCGGGGGGGGTCGAAAGGTTAAACAGGGGGGGTTCATCACTCTCTAAAAAGAGAAAGGTCCACCGAGTGCATCACGCGCGCCGCAGCGATACGTCACCAACGACGGGTGCCCTCCTCGCAGGACTCCCTGATGCGTGCGTGCACATCTGCGTGTTCGACCGCCCGTCGCCCGTCACTGTCCGCGTCGGGTTGGGTGGATCAAGCCCGTTGCTCGTCCGTCCGAATGCCGTCCCGGCAAGAAAGGCGCAAGGCTGAGCGTGATGCCGCCAAGCGCGCGCCGGCGCAGGCGGGAGCCGCGGGTGCCGGAGGCGCTACGGCCGCTCGCGCGAACGTGAACGTGAACCCTGTCGGCGAATGGAAGACGCAAGCAGAAGACCCAGGGCTGTTGCTTCAAGCGCTCGGGGCCGAGCCGTGAAACAGCGGGCGGGCGAGGGTGACAAGGAGGCCCAGTGGAGCATGGGCTTCTGGTTGACGCGTGAAGCGGAAGGGGTTGCCGGGACGCCTCTGGGCACGGCCAGCAGATCGTCGAAGGCGGATGTAGGGTTGGCACTCCGCACCGCACAGTTCCTGGTCGCTCGCAAGGCTGAGACGACGCTTAGATGTGCCACCTGACAACCAATTCTCATGTGCAGGTGCCAACCCTAGGCGAAGGAGGGCATGGCGCTTCTGGAGAAGGCGGCGGGGCAAGGGCACGCGTACGCTATGTACGGGCTAGGATCTATTCTCGACGCTGGGAATGAGCACGATCGGGCCGTGGAGTGGCTCACCAAGGGCGCCGAGGCCGGGCTGCCGAAGGCGATGTTCCACCTCGGGTACATGCTCGACGCGGGGAAGGGCGTGGCAGAGCCGAATTACCCGGCGGCGGCGGGCTGGTACAGGCGCGCGGCAGACGCAGGGTTCGAAGACGCGGCGAATAACCTTAGCGTCATGTACACTATTGGTCGGCCGGGTAGGGGTGGTCATTCAGAAAAGCACAACTTGCATCTGCTGTCCTCCGCGCGTCTCTATGTGCGTTCGCCCTGAAAGTAAGTCATGCTCCAATCTCGGTCGAGTGCTTGTTCTCAATGACCCTCCTGCGCGGCTTCACGCGCAGCAAGCAGATGGCGATGAGGTGGATACGCAAGGCCGCCGAGAACGGCCGCGCCGAATCGTGCTTGCAACTGGCCTCTCGCATGTACGCAGACTGGCCCTACGCCCGCGAGGTCGGGCACGTGGGGGAGACCGCCGGAGTCGCCGATCCGGCTGTGGGCATGGAGGGCCACGACGTCCCCCTGGATGTTCTGGCGGACGTGGTACATTGGGCACGGAAGGGGGGTCATAATGTAGTCGGTATTCTGGACTGGTTTCGTAGATTAGCTCAGGACGGGGCTAAGAATTGCTTCAACGACGAGTGCCAGGTTGTGGGTCATTTGAAGGACTTCAAAGTTTGCCCGCAGTGCAAGACCGCCCGGTACTGCAGTGACGCGTGTCAGAAACTGGACTGGACCACGGGTGGGCACAAGGTGACGTGTGGCACATTCGCCTGTAAAGTAAGGCGCAATAGGACGTAGAATGGGGATTCTGGTATATCATATAATTCGTCATACTGCTTCTTGGTCAACGTTGTGGCCGAGAAATTAACGCTTCGCGCTGCGACCGTGAGGTTGAGGGTTTGAACCCTGGTTGGAACTCTCGCATCGAAGTGGATGAGCGTCTGAGCCCGTCATTTGCTGCGGGTTGGATTCCTGCTCTGCGCGTCTTGATAGGGCGTGCTCTCTGTTTGATACCAGCATTGTACTAGTCGTCCTGCCTTCATTACACCTGCCGGCTCCCGGGCCTGAACGTTTTTGTAATATATAAACACCCGCTTCTAGCGCATGCGAAAGGGCAGAAGGGCAGTGTTGATTGCGGTCAGTCAATCGAGTGCTAGCTTTACATTAGCGCGGCCTTGCTGACTAGAGTCTAGCAGCTAATTCGTTGTTCACTGAACAACTGCTGAGTCCGAGCATCCGGCACGCTCACGTACTTCCCTGTGCACAATGAGTGTGTGTCTCACAGTAGCACGAGCACAAAGCCGCTCGCGCACACGTCAGGCTGCACGCGGATCGGAAGAAGCGACGGCGTATCTTTTCGATTGCTTTTTCATTTTCATTTCATCACGACGGCGCCGATACTCGAGCCGACCTCGTGACTTGGTGCTCTACGACCCTTTTGCTTCTTCGGCGCAAGTTATTTCCTTATCTTACACACACTGTTATCATGTATACGCGTTTATGTACATTACTCACTGACAGTGACAGCACCCTGCCCCTCCCGCACAACGCACTGCTTCGCTCACCGGTCACCGCCCCGGCCGCCGTGTGTGCCTGGTCTTTCTTGCCAGCTTGTCCGGCCTCGCACCATATACAGGGAGACACCAGCTCTTGCTAATGACTCTCAATCTTGATAAGAGCTGCGAGGACCTCACTCACTCACTCACTCACTCACACTCACGACACCCAGACCCTCCCGCACTGCGGCACCGGTGCGCTCACCACGTGTCCGCCTGTCACTTATGCCTCTTCCTCCTCCTCCATCTCGTCATCTTCCCCACTGCCACGGCCACGCACTAGTCCCCTGTTCAGCTCGACATTAACTCAAGCATATTGGAGGTATGACTGGGAATGCAGAGACAAATCAAAACCTGAGTGGTCTCTCGTCTGTAACTTGAGTGCTGGGTTGGCTGATTATATTTCCGGGTTCCAGGAATCCGCCCGAATCAACCCAAATTCGACTCTCGACCGAATCCGGAATCCATTTCTGTAGGGTCAAAATGCCCATACAGACTGTAAGATACCGCAAAAGAAATCCCTGCAGGGCTGCTGGGAATCCACCCGAATCTGACCCTCGACCAAATCCGTCCGAATCCGGAAACGGCAAGCCAGCTTGAATGAACAAGACGGCTCAAGTTGAGCTGAAAAGGGGATTGATGTAAGGCCCTGCCCACCGCCGCCGCCGCCGGCGCCGCTGCTGAACTTGAGCCCAGGGCGGATCAGAATATGCCAACAGGCAGGGTCACATACACCAACCGGCCCCTAAAAAGCGGTGACAACCAGCGCCGGTACAACCAGTCAATTTGTTTCGATGCGGGTCAGTCTGAGATCGGGTTGACGATGAGGTGCGCCGGCTCACTACCAGGAACCAATCAAACTCGTCAGCTGACATGTATGTGTCCACCGTAGTCTGTCAAAATAATAAGACAGGTTCCCTGCACGTAGGGCTGGGAGAGGTCCTGCACGATGTCCCAGGCGGTTTAGGGTTTAGGGTTTAGGGTTTAGGGTTTAGGGTTTAGGGTTTAGGGTTTAGGGTTCAGGGTTTAGCTCAAAATAATAACGAGGCTTCCCTGCCCGTAGGGCTGGGAGAGGTCCTGCACGGCGTCGATGAACCCGCCGCCCACCAGCACCAGGCCGTAGGACCCTAAGTCAATGAGGCTCCAAACGTCATTGCCTTGACGCAACAAAAGAGGGTCTTCATTGGGGTGAATGACGTGGCGAGCACCGGTACACTACGCGGTGGATGACGTGGGGATGGGGGAGGGTATGGTGGATGATGTGGCGGGCAAATGAGGTGGATGTCAGTCTACGCAGTTTTCCAGGGTACCTCACATAGCGGTCGCCAATTCTTGAGGAACAGACCGTCGAATCGCCATATTGTACCATTGTATGGCAGATCTGACGGTCTTTTCACTCAAGGTATCAAATTCGAGACGCTTGACCGCCATTTGAGGTACCCTGGAAAACTGCTTAATCAGTGGCGGGCAGATGAAAGCGGCCTTACCAGGCACTGGTAGAAGCAGCGCGCCGACTGGCCGCGCGACAGCTCATTAGCCGCGCACATTTCGGACAGTGACACCGACTTTGCCCCGCCAGGAGGACCCGCTACAAACTGCTGAAATCATCACGAGGACCAAATAATTACAGGAGCGAGGGGTTGAAATGTCCTGAAATGTGATGAAGGACATTTTGCGCAAAACATATCTGCAAGGGCCGTACCCGGCGCCGGCGCCGGCGGGCCCGGTGAAGATGTTGACGGCCAGGATGCAGCGGCGCAAATTGAATTTGAAAGCAGCAGTTGAAAGCAACATATCACAGTCTAGTTTCAAGCGCTTAGTTCCCGGCGGTTTCAACTTCGGTTTCATAGGGTTAACCTGCACCACCCTACCAGGAACTGCAGCAGGTTGTACGCGGGCTGGCCCACTTTGGCGGCGGACACGCCGCGCGCCACGGCCAGCATCGCCTTGCCGCTTGCCGCCATCCAATAGGGGTAGGTAAATTAGTGCTCGCCGCGTTTTAAGTTGCTATACTCGTATAGCTTTAAAGAACGAGGCTTGACATTGTGGTGGATACATGACGTCTTGACGTGGCGAGCACAGGTACATTATGTGGTGGATGACGTGGCGAGAACAGGTACACTACGTGATGGATAAAGTGGCGACTGGCGAGCACCGGTACACTGTGTGGTGAATGACGTGGAAAAAGTGGTGGATGACGTGGAAAGTACCGGGACACTATGTGGTGGATGACGTGGCTCCGTACGCTGACATGTTCCTACCTCGTCGCCGCCCGGCGCCTCAGACTCCTTCAGCCGGTACTGCGTCAGGCGCTGCGGCTCCGACCCGGCTCCCAGCGACATACCGGGGGTGCCAATCGGGCTTTCTCCACCCATCGACGCGCCCTGAGACTGTCGGAGGCCAGGGTCGCACACACACTGCTGCCGGTCACACACACACTGCTGCCGGTCACATACACACTGCTGCCGGTCACACACACACCGCTGCCGGTCACATACACACTGCTGCCGGTCACACACACACTGCTGCCGGTAGCACACACACACACTGACACTGCTGCCGGCTACACACACACCGCTGCCGGTCAGATGACTCGGCGAGTACCCCGCAGCACACATGTGGTGAATGACGGGCGGACGAGCACGCCCCCCCCTGCCGGTAGCTGGCGTGCTGCGCGGACTGGCCGATGGAGTAGTTGATCACGTCCTGCTCATCCATGCTGTAGCGGCGCAAATTGATTTTGAAAGCAATTTTGAAAGCTGTTCATTAATTTCTAGTTTCATGCGCTTAGTTTTATGCACTTTCAAGATGGGTCTGACAGGGTCAACCTGCACCGCCCTACCATGCACCGCCCCTCCAGCATGTCGGCCGCTATGTAGGATCAGAATTTCCCTGCAGGAGACTGGTCATCGCAACACATCAACTAAGTAAATGTGTTGAAGAACACCTCGCGCGGTATGTCATCTTATAATGCCAACAAACAGCAGAGTCGGCCATTACACTTGTCAGTAGGCTTTTCCTCTGATGTGCGATAGTATGCATTGGTGTGTAGTGGTGAGGTGAGGCGCGCCGGCGATGCGCCTCACCAGCGTGAAGCCGCCGCGCGAGGAGGGGGTGAAGCCGCCGCGACCCGCCGCCCGGAGCCGCGCGCCCGCGCCCGCGCCGCTGCCGCCGCCGCCGCCGCCGCTGGGGCCGCCCGACGTGTCAGCGTTGTACTGGTGCCCCGGCGAGCAGGGGCCGAGTCAGATTGTCATTTCGATTAACTAGGGCGACGGCTTGATAGGTGATCAGCCTAGTTGTGCCCGACTGCGAGCCAGCACAACTCAACGTCACCTCCACACGATGCAGCTGCGGGGTCCGCACAGAGTTTGATTTAAATCAATAAATGAGGGTCGAAACTGGTATTGATGGCGTGGCACAGGGTTTAGGGTCTAGGATTTGGGGTTCAGGGTTTAGGGTTCAGGGTTTATGGTTCAGGGTTTAGGGTCGCCCGACCATGGAGCCGGGGGTATGCAGGCGGCCGCCGAAGCCGTGCCGGTCCAGTGAGTCGGGGGCGCCCGGCTCGCAGGGCTCGCCACGTCACAGGGCGTCACGATCAGCCAAGCGCCCATGACATCAGGATCCGAAATGAGCTACATGACGTGGCCGTCATGATCAGCCAAGCGCAACGTCATAAGGCGTCACTTAACTCATCGAACGAGGGTTGAAAGTGAGCTTAACATCGTGCGAGCTGTTATCAGCCAAGCGCCACATCACTGGGCGTTGCTTATCTCAAGGGGTTCAAAGGCATATAAATGACATGGCAGGTATGACGTGGCAGGCATAACGTGGCAAGCCCCCTACCTGCTGGGTCGTGGTCTGAGTCTGACTCCCCACGCGGAACATGTCGAGTTCCTCCTCCTCTTCATCGTTGTTCGTCGAGTAAGGACCACCAGAGTAGTAACACGGGGTAAAATCACCGAATACCACATACGGGCATTTAGTCAGACATACGAAGCAGGGCGTGTCACGAGTGCGGTGCCGTGCCATGACGGGCTGCCAGGGGTTTATGGTTCAGGGTTCAGAGTTTAGGGTATAGGGTATACGGTTACCAGGTTACCCTAAACCTGCCATGACGGGCTGGTAGTCGTCCTCCTCGGAGTCGTCGCCGCGGCGCAGTGCCGCGCGCTCCGCGGCGGCGGCATCGCGCGCCACGGCGTCGGCGGCGGCGGCCGCGGCATCCGTGCCATAGGGACACCACACGCCGCCGTAGCACGTGGTGAGATGACCGAATAGCACACCCAGACATTGAATGCTGCCAGACAGCTTTAGACCTTATACGCTTTATGAAAATGTTGTTCAGGTGTCTAGGTGATTCGGTTGACCCGTCAGCCTAGTCCACTTTTGAATACACACACACACTCACACACAACACTCACACACAGGCATCGGATCGAACACACGATGCCTTTATCGAAGTGGAGTGTCCGTTCCCGTACCTCGGGATACTCCTCTTCCGCCGCCTCGTCGTCCTCCTCGAACCGGACCTTGTTCTTGCGGGCGCTAGGGTCAGACGCATCATGCTCGCCACGTCACGTGATGCCATTCAGCTCAAGGCGCCGGGAGTGAATGACGTGGCGAGCGTTACGCTCTTGGCCCGATGACACGGGCCACTTGATGCCACCCAATTACATGCACGAGGGCTGACATGGGGTGGATAACGTGGCAAGCATTATGTTTCTGGTCCCGCCGGGCGGGGGGCAGCGCGGGCTCCCTCTTCTTCTCCAGCACATAGGGCCTTGACAGAATATTTTGCATTCTTTACAGACTGGGATGAATACATGTTGATAGCCAAAGAGCCTAAAGCGCCTAATCATGACGTCGCGAGCACGAGTACACTGTGTGGTGGATGTCGTGGCGAGCACTGATAGCATACGCATGTGGTGAATGACGTGACGTGGAACGGGGGCCAGGGCGAAAGCCTGGTGCCTCCTTATACACGCCAAAGCGTCTCTTTCTCTCTTTCTCCCTCTGACGTGGCGAGCGGCAGCCCTACCAAGAGATCCTGGAAGTGCGCGCGGACCTTGGCGTTGATGCCGTCGTGCGCCGCCGCTGCATAGGGCCAGAAACACGCTGCTCGCCACGTCATAGGGTGAAGCTTAACTCTAGAAACGCAGTCTCATACGTGGCGGATTCATTGGCCAGTACCGGTACACTTGGCATATGCAGTGGATGATGTGGCGAGCACCGGTACACAATGTGGTGGATGACATGGCAAGCGGCGGTACACTGTGTGGTGGCAGAGTGACAAGATATGCCATGTCGATACGGAGGATGACCGTATCGATACTGACATCTCCCATATCATCAGCCCACATCCCATATCAATATCCAGGATGACCATATCGATATGGTAGATAACCACATCGATATACTGTATCCCAAATTGATAACCCATATCCCATATCGATTCGTACCATGTGTGTGGTGGATCTGTGGTCCCTGCCGGGTGGAACATCTGGAACATGGAGTTGAAGAAGCGGTCGTGCTCGGCGCGGTCGTGCGCCGCGGCGCTCTTGGTGTAGCGGCGCAAGTTGAATTTGAAAGCATAATTTGAAAGCAGTATAAGACACTTTAGCTTCAAGCGCTTAATTACAGGCGGTTCAAGTTGGGTTTCATAGGGTCAACCTGCACCGCCCTGCCTTGGCGGTGGACTCCGCGCCGGGGTCGTGCGCCAGCGGCCGCCCGCCGGCCACGGCCGTATGCATCATGCCTCGTCACGTTAAACTCGGTGTCGGAGGCACATGTCCCTCTGATCTCCTCGAAATCGAGTATCTGTCAACTCAAGGATTGCGACTCGGTCGGACTGTCAGTGAGTCGGTCGGTGGGATGTTCGAAATCGACAGTGCTGATTGGTCGAACGGGATCCGATACCATGTATTCGATACCAGATCCGACACTGACTTTAGTCGTTAACACGTGCCATATGTGGAATGTAGTTGAGTCGCAGTGGATGACGTGTGGAGCAGCGGCAGGGTGTAGGGTTTAGGATGTAGGGTGTAGGGTTTAGGGTCTAGGGTGCACACAACGCCCTGCCGCCGGGCACCACCAGGTCGCTGGCGTTGGCCAGCCACGACTTGTACACGTCCGACCCCACGTGTCAGGCCCAGTACACATCAAATGCATCCCATTTTCATTATAACAAGAGATCGTTGCTCCATGTGACATCTTTGACCTGTGGGCGATTGCCCACAGGCTACACCGCCATCGGCTTCTGTGAACATCTAACAAACTACGCAGTTATGGTGGGGGGGGCAAATGGGGATTGCGCGCAGCGCGGTCTGGTCATGATCATTAGTTAATAGACCCCCGCCCATACATTCTCCAAACTCCCGTGTACGGGAGTTTGATCTACACTGTAATTTATATGGACGACGGTCTATTAACTCAAGCAAATCCGAATCCCCATTTGACCCCTCCACCCGATCTGCGTAGTGAGCAAACAATGAGCAAACGGTATAGTCTCACCGATGTGCACGTCCTCGTCGTACTGGGCCTCGAACCTGGCCATGTTCTTGGCCTTGCGGGAGCCCCGCGCGGGCTTCTTGGGGGCCGGCTGCTGGTAGTCGGGGGACGGCGCGATGGAGTCGTGCGTCACATTGAACGCGGCGGACCCGCCCGCCAGGGTCGCATGGGATTTAGGGTTTAGGGTTTAGGGTTTAGGGTTTAGGATGTAGGTTTTATCATGTAGAGTTTTTATGGTTTAGGGTTGAGGGTTTACGGCCTAAACCCTAAATCCTGGGTGTGCCGGTGCCCGCCGCGTCATCCACCACATGGTGTACCTGTGTACCGCGTGAGGCCAGGCTCTCTCACGCGCATCCCCGTGGTATCTCAACTAAAGCATCTTCCAGGTGTCGAGTTGGGGTGGTTTCGGCCGAAGAGTCAACAACCTACCTGAGCGGTTGCCAGGCGCGGGGGCGGTGAACTCGTCGTCCGTGGTGTAGCGGCGCAAGTTGGATTCGAAAGCTGAAGTTGATGGCAGTACATCACTTTTCAGTTTTAAGAGCTCAGTTCCAGGCGCTTTCAACTTGGGTTTGATAGGGTCAACCTGCACCGCCCTACCGTGGTGTCGCCGTCGTGCTGCCGCGGCGGGATCATGTCGTCGTCCTCATCCTCCATGGTGTAGCGGCGCAACTTGAATTTGAAAGCAGAAGTTGAAAGCAGTACATCACACCTTAGTTTCAAGCGCTTAGTTCCAGGCGCTTTCAACGTGGGTTTGATAGCGTCAACCTGCACCGGCCTACCATGGGGATGAACGCGCCCTCCTCCTCCTCGTCCAGCGGCAGCGGCACCGCGCACTCGGGCCTGGCAGCTATTGCTCGCCACATCATAGGAAGCCACCGGGGCCAGGGCGAAAGCCTGGTACCTCCTAATACATGCGGAAGCGTCTCTCTCTCTCGTACAGCAGGCTGGAACTCAAGCAACGAGGGTTACACATGCGTGCCGATGACGTGGCGGGCAACATCTGCGTGGCCACACCACGCCCTGGTCCGCCTCGTCGTCGTGGTGCAGTGGTGCAAGTTGAAATTCAAAGCAACGTTTGAAAGCGGTTCTTCACATATTAGTTTCAAGCGCTGAAACTAGGCGCGCTTTCAAGACGGGTTTTGATGCAGTCAAGCTGCACCGCCCTACCGTGGTCGGTGGCGCCCGGCTGGCGCTCGGTCTCCACGTCCAGCTGGTGCTCCGCCCCCATAGCAGAGTGACAAGATATGATCCGATATCGATATGGGAGATCGATGTGAGAGATCGATACGGGAGATCAGACGTCAATGAGATATCGATATGGTTATCGACATGGAATATGGTACATCGATATGGGATATCTTGTCACTCTGCCCCATAGCGCCCCCCGCCAAGATGTTGTTGCGCCCGCCGCCGCCGTACTCCATCTCCTCGTCGGACTCGTCGTACTGCGCCGCGTACTGGTCCATCATCTCCCCCCGGTAGCGCCAGATCTCCAATACTCGCCACGTCATGGAACAGAATTCTATTCGGAAGCTAGCATTGTAAATGTGGTCCAGGCAGCGGGTGTGGATTATGTTCAGGCATGCATTGCGCACTGTGGACCTACAAAAACGCATAGGCGGAGTGAGGACCTACAAAAACGCATAGGCTTGCGTCTTCGTCTGGCCTTGGGATTGGAAACATTCATAAACACAAATATGATGAAGACTTGTGTAGCATTGTTGACTTGAGTTTACCTCGATGCCGCCGTCAGCCAGCGTGATGTCGTCGATGTTCCGCGCCCGGTTCTTGTCCGCGCGCGTCAGGGCCGGCGCCACTCGTCCTCCAGTTGTTTGCTCACAGACTATCGGTGTGCCGGTACAGGGGCCAGGGCCGTCCCCCTCATTCATTCAAAATGACCCTCCCGTACGTCAGAAACGAAACCTCCCTTGAGTTATTAGACCACCAAACTCGCGTTCCGAAATTTGATCACGTTCCATGTCCCCCCTCGATTTCACTGAAACCAGTGTTGGCAAGTGATAAGTCACTCTAAAGTCGACGATTGTCTCGATTTATTAGACCACGGATTATTGTAAGTTCAATTGAAGGTCTATCCACTTCGTGAACCCCCCCATCATGTGATCTTTCCAGAAAGGTGCTGCGAAATGCTCGCCGCCCATCAAAAAATAAATGGGGTTCACGAAGTGGAACTGAGCGTACTGCACGTGGAACGCGAGTTATATGCTCGTTTCTGACATACGGACCAGGGCGACAGTCTGGTGCCTCCGTATACACGCGAAAACGCATCTCTCTCCATCTCTCGGTGTGCCCGTACACACTTGGGCTGATTGCCAATCTGTGGTTTCAGGTGCAAGACCAAGACAGAAGAAAATACCCTAAACCCTGAACCTTAAGCCTAAAACCCTGGGAAGTTGAGGTGAAGAGGGAACCAGATGGCGGCCCTGCCACGCTTCTGCAGCGCGCGGTACGCCCGCTGCCCACCCACAGGGCCGCACACTGGTTCCCGTTTCAGCTCATCTTGAGCATCTTCGAGTTCTAACGGGATAGCCCCACAGCTGTGAGGCCTTGTGCTGAGAACAGAACTACGTAGCGAAAGGTCCTGCAGCTAGCGTATCTGCACACAAGTCTGTCAAGAAGAGAAGTGTTTTAGGGTCTAGGGTTCAGGGTTCAGATTTTAGGGTTCAGAGTTTAGGGTATAGGGTATAGGGTGTAGGGTATAGGGAGTGCGGCTGCGGCCGTGCCCGGCGAGGTCATCGTCATCGTCGCCGTCGGCGTGGCCCTGCTGGTTGGGCATGGTGATGAACTGGCTGCTGTCGTTCGCCGCCGCCAGCGCCAGCTGTGCGTACGCGCCACCCGCCGCGCAGGGTCAAATTTAATTACAACCGACCGCTGGCTCCGATTTGAATACCCCAAATGCAATTAAATATACCCCCCTCTCCAATCAGATGCAAAGACACAGATGCACTACGCTACCAGCATTTCACCACGATGTGTCCCACGTTGCTTGAGTTGATTAGCATCGAATGACCCGCCCCCGCCACATTATCCACCACATTGCATACCCGCGTTCTTGGGTTCCGTGGCATCCTATGACACAGCATCCTAACACGGTATCCTATGACGTGGCATCCCATGACGTGGCACCAATGATGTGGCATCCTATGACGTGGCAGAGTGTACGTGGACCTGCCGGGGCGTAGAGCGGGTCCTCGTCGATGAGGTCCAGATCAAAGTCGCGCATCAGGGCCTCGGGGCTGCAGTGTGGCGGCGGGGTGGAGCGTGGGTGGCGTAAGGGGGTATGTCAACATCGGAGGAAGGTGTTGGAGGAAGTTGGTGGAGGATGAAGGTCGTGGAGGCTGGAGGTTGGAGGCGGGACAGTGTAGGAAGGCGGCGGCGGCGGCGGGAGGGTGTGAGAGTTATTGAACCTAAGTGTAGAGCTGCGGGAGATGGAGAGGGTGAGGTAGGTGGAGAGGCGGAGGGAGAGGAGAGGGAAAGCGGGAGAGCGCGCGAGAGAGAGCGAATAATGGCGGGAGAGGAGAAATGCATCTTCTTCCTAACGCCAGTCAGTCAGTCCTCAGTCGGTGCCCGGTGTGTGGGGCGGTGGCGGTGGGGCAAGGGTGTACAACAGGGCGGGGCTGGGCTCCCATGCGTCATGGAGTACCCGGTACACGGGTTGGGATCGATTGGTGGGCGCTGGCTGTGCTCACCGCGCGTGGTCCTTGTCCCCCAGCGTGTTCTTGTCCGCGGCGGTGACGTAGGCGCTGGTGGTGAAGTTGGACAGGCGCGTCATGACCCCCGTGCAGTCCTCGTGCAGGAAGTGCAGCTGCGCAGGGAGGAAGTCCGCGGAGGGAGTCGGCAGGAAGGCAGGGGAGGGGGCGCAGGAAGGAAGCAGAGGCAAATGGAGCAGGGCTTGGGGCTCGTCCACTGCGGCCACGGCGTTAGGTAGGGCACGACGGCATACGTCAACGGCGGCATACGAGGCGGAGGGCGGTGTGCAAGGGAGGACGTCACTGGCTTGGAGATCACTTTCAAATTACTCGTGCAAGCAGGGTGCACTGTTTGGGGTACCAACGGGTGAGATACGCGTGAGGCGGTGGGCGGGGGGGGGCGGGCGCAAAGGGGACAAGGGTGCGTACCTGGCGCGTGTACAGCGCGACGACGCCGCGCAGGAGGAGCGCGGCGAGCCGGAGCGCCTGCGGGATGAAGAAGTGACTCTCAGCGACGCGAGGAAGAAGGGGCGGCAGAAAGTGGAAGGTAAGAGGGTGGAGGGGGAAGGCGGAGGAGGAAGGAGAAGGGTGGTCGGAGGCGGGGCAGGGCAGGAAGGCGGCGGCGGGAGGGGCGGCGGGAGGGAGAGACACATGATACACGTGAGCGTATTTGCGGAGAAGAGGGATAGGTAGAGGGAGAGGGGACTTGAGGGGGGAGAGTGCGCGAGGAGAGAGAGTGCAGAAAGTGAGGAGAGGGGAACGGCTGCTGGTGGTGTTCGCGGCGACCGAGAGGGTTTTCGGGTTGCCGAGCAAAACCTTGGCGGGGGGTTGGGTTGTGGTGGGCGCGCACGATGGGCGACGGCGGCTTCATGATGGTGTTGCACGCCTCGTGCACGCTGAGCTGCGCGGACTTGTGGCGCGTCAGAGCCTTGGCGCGCGTCGGCTGGTGCGCCAGAATCTGCGCGTAAGGAAGAGAGGGTGGAAGGGGGGTGCGGGGGGGGCGTTTGAAACGTGAGGTAGGAGGAAGGTGGAAGGTAGAGGAGGAAGGTGCAGGGTGCAGAGTGGCGGGCGGCGGCGGGTTAGGGAGGGGAGGCGGCGACGGGGAAACCGGCGACGGGAGGGATAGGGACAGTGGTGACCGTTAGTGTATGTAGTAGAGAAGAGGGACCGAGGTTGAGAGGAAGAGGGACGAGAGCGCGAGAGACAAGGGGGAAAGCTCAGTTCAAACGAAGAGGTGTCCCACGAGCACCGCTACGCGGGGGGCTTGGGAAGCGAGGGCGGTGGGCGCGCGCACCCATATCTGCCCGAGCGCGCCCTTGGGCGACAGCAGGTCGGTGCTGTAGAACATGCTTCGTACGTGGGAAGCGTGGGCCGCGGCGGCGGCGGCGCAACCCGGCGTGTGGTTGAGAAGTGAGGAGCTTGCTTGCTTTGCCTTGCTGTTCTTTATCGCTCAAGCCCGTGAGGCAGGCTACGTGGGTAGGGGTCGGCAGATATTGCTCGCCACGTCGTATCATGCCCTCTAATCCCCGAAACGAGGGTTCAAGCCGGGCTGACGGATACGTTTGTCAGTTTGGGAGCACTTCTGCCAGGCCTTCTAAAACTAAAAAGGGAAAACCGACACGCGCTTCGAGCCACATCAGGTCTGCGCATATCCGATGGGGGGATCGCCGTCGCCAGTGATACAGTGACAGCGCCATCACCAGATTTCAAGTTGACCACTCGACCCGCGCCCGCGCCGCCGATCTTGCGTCGACCAGCATGGGCACCGCGCTGAAGTCCATCCAGGACAAGCTGGCGCTGGAGGCCAATGAGTTCCAGACCCTGCAGAAAGGTGCGCCTCCATAAGTCACCCTGCCATTTACCCCAGGTGCCCTCTTGAGGCTTGTGGAAAGATGCTCTGGTGCGAAAACAACTGCTGCGGCCGCTCGGACCTCAGAAGCACGCACCATGTGTTGCTGGCAACCCGGGGTTGGCGCGGGCGCCAGAGAGCGGTCCTCTCTTTGGGGTTGCTTTCATGACGCTGTCCGGGTGGTCGAGCCCTCTGTGACTCGAGAATACGATCCTGTCCTGGTGCCCTCACTCTGAATGCGTCGTATAGGTAGCCCGCGGGTCGTTGCTGACCTGAACCTCTCTTGCCTCCGTCGCCGCCTTCCACAGATCTGAGCCGGAGCATGAGCAACCGCCAGCAGTTCGTGCAGCAGCACCAGGAAAACGACATGGTGCTGAAGGTGCGCACACGACCCGCCTCCCCCGAGCGCGCTTGCGCGGGTAGTAGACTCGAGAGCGTGGTGAAAATAAATAATTGGCTTTGGCACCGCGTGTGGAGGGAGGGTCCTCTGCTCACTTTATACCTGAGTGTCCGCGAGGGTCGGAGGAAAGCAAACCCGCGCACGGGGCGTCAGCCCTCTCTATGCTCGAACCGACGTGAGGGACGCACTTCCGAACGGTCCGTCACGGACCGTGGAGGCGTCCACTCTGCAACGTCAGAGAACCGGGGTTCTCTGACTCAATCTCAGAGAGGAGAGCGTGAGAACCCTTGTGTATGACTCTAATTTCTGTTGCTCGTGTGATCTAATCCTTGGTGGCAGGAGCTGGACAAGCTGGAGGAGGACGCCTCAGTGTTCAAGCTGATCGGCCCGGTGCTCGTGAAGCAGGACCTCGTGGAGGCGAAGAGCAACGTCGGGAAGCGCCTAGAGTTCATTGGCAACGAAACGTGAGCACCCCACCCGCACCCGGGGGAGCCATCCAGACTTTTCCCAGAAACAACCCTCCATTCACAGCAATATAAGAGGGCTAAGCACGCTTAGTGCACACGTGCACGCTCTTTCAACGAATGAGCGTCGCTGATCGCATTCGTATGTCCTAGCTGACCTGATGGGTCGATATTATCAATGCCCGGGTCTTTCCTCGTTTTCCCAGCCAGCCAGCAGTTGACCTGTATCATTTTTTGCAAGCGAGGGCAAACCCGTTGCTCTAGTTGGGTGACAGTGTGCTGACATCCCGCGCCTGCGTCTTTGCCTTTTCTCTCCTCGCAGGGATCGGTTGGATAAGATGGTGAAGAGTCTGGAGGGCAAGCAGGAGTCGAAGCACAAGGAGGTGCGTGTGTTCATACTCTTAGCTGCGCCCTTTACTCTTCCAGATTCAGGCTTTAGGGTTACCTAAACCCTAAACCTGTTCTGCACCCCTTTCTGCTGCCACTTTCTGCACCGCCCTCGTCGTGCTGCCCCTTTCTGCATCGCCCTCGCCTGTTCGTGATGGTTGTGATTCCGTGACGACAGAAACACCAATTTCCTTGACGGCCGCCGGTGTTACCCCGGCATTGGAAACACTGAAAAGTGTTTTCAGTGCCGGACTTTTTTCCGGCGGCCCGTGGAAGTTACTTCCTCAGAGGGAAGTTACTTCCATGACTCTGGGGACAACAACTTTTCGCGCCTTTTCTTGCGGCGCTTCCCTCGGCTTTTGTTTTGGCTTTCGTCTTGGCTCGTAGCTCTGCTCTATCGTTGACCGCTCTGTGACGACAATACACCATATTTCTTGACTGTTGGACTAAACCCACCAATGTTTTGCTCCGAGGCACCCCTTGCGTCCGAGGCACTCCAGCTCACCACCCAGTGCGTGTCTTCGTTTTCTCGTGCAGGTGACGGAGCTGCAGAAGAAGCTTCAAATGCTCCAGACCCAGCAGCCCGCCTGAGCGTATACCGGTACGAGTAGCAGGAAAAAGAGCTGTAGCGTAAACTTAGAAACGTCGCTTGTAACAACCTAGAGAAGAGGCAAAACACTTTTGAAACATGTTCCCTACCTCGCCACCAACTATGCGGCGCTACGAAACGAACGTCGCTTGTAATATCGGAAGAGGCAAGACTTTTGGAGTATATTCCAACCTTGCAACCGACGATGCGGCGCTGCTAAAGTGCTAAAACGGCTACAGTACCTACACCACGTCGTTTCTATTCTTAACTAATGTGACGTTCCATGATCCTAAACAAGCATTCAACGAGCCCCAAGGCGCCTACCGAGACCCGCCTTGGGGCTTGCGCAGCATGACTTTGTTCATGGAGTTGCGCGCGTCCAGAACCCGCTGCGAGTACCCCTTCTGCTTCACCGCCAGCCGCTGCTGCTGATCGTACCGCGCCTGACGCTGCAGCTTCAGGTTCTGCTCATTTCGAATGGACTCGATCGCCATCAGCTTCTTGCGCTCCGTCTCCTCCTTGAACCAGGGGCTTACACTCGTCCACTTTTCGGCTCAACTTAAGCGCTTTCTGCGGGATAGCGGGTACATCTAGGGATTGTATAGGGGGTGTGTAGGGTGTGTTGGGGTAGTAAGGGGTGTCTAGGGTGTATTTTGTGTCAGAAGCGGCTCAGGTTGAGCTGATAAGTGGACGAGTGTAAGCCCCTGCCTTGAACAGCGGCACCATGTGCAGCTTGTACTCCTCAAACTCCTCAAGGTAAGGAGCCCCGGAAAAACAATGCACACCGCGTCACAGGTTGCTGAAATGCCAGTTTTACTCTATAAATGAGAGTGAGGCCAGGGAGGAGGCAAGGGAGGAGGAAGAGGCCAGGAAGGAGAATGTGGCGAGTGTATACGCATATACTAGCACACCATGATAATACAGTAAAGGAACGAGTGGCCAGGCCAGGAAGGAGGGTGCGATGCGGAGAGTGTGTTCAGGTACACCAGTGCACTATGAGTAAACAGTCAGGTTGATCTGAAAGGGGGGGCGCTGTGTGTGGCCCAACCTCCAGGGTCTTGCTGGCGCGTTTCGCGAACACCGTGTCATTCTCGCTGAGCGCCCTCATCGGAAACGGATCCGGCGCGCACGAAAAGCGTTCGAGGAAGTTGTGGCGCGGGCGGATCCGCTGATCCAAGGAAAGCGAGAAGTAGGCGGGGAACTTGACGCACGTTTGCACGTTGCCTCCGAGCTTGTTGGTGAGGTACAAGAATTTGGGCCTCAGCGAGTTTTCAACGGATAATGAGAACAGCTGCGACAGGCGCGACACTGTCAGCACCACGTCGTTCTCATCCATCCCGATGGAGGACAGGAACTTGATGTGCTCCTGCGAGGAGGGCCGAATAAACAAAGCCTGCCGCGTCATAGGATGTCACCGGTCTCATACACGAGGGTCTAGAATGCGGAGGAGGATGGAGGAGGAGTAGAGAAGGAGATGAGGAGAGGAGGAGAGGAGGAGAGGAGGAGAGGCGCAGAGGGGGAGAAGGAGGAGGAGAGGGCGGGAGAGGAGGAGAGGAGGAAGAGGAGGAAGAGGAGGAGGAGAGGAAGAGGACTTGGGAAACGTGGTGAGCATCTGTGTACCTGACCGCACCTCGAGGCCCTCGAAGCTGTACTGCAAGAGGTGCGGGTGGCGCAGGATCATCTTCGAGACCCCATCGTGCGAGATTCCCAAACCTTTCAGGAAGTCCACGCGGGGTTTGATTTGGTTTTCGATGCTGAAGGTCAGCACCGCCGGGCAGGGTCTTACTCTCGATCGTTTTCAGTTCAACTTGAGCGTCTGTCGATGTAAAGAAAGGCATCCAGGTGCGCAGAGAGAAGAGAGAGGAGGGAGGAGAGAGGAGAGAGAAGAGAAGAGAGAAGAGGGAAGCGAGAAGGAGGAAGACTTAAGATAGAGAAGAGAGCTGAAAAAGGGAAATAGTGCAGGGCCTTGCCGCCGGGTTGCGCTCGATGAGATTGGGGATCTCCCCAGCGGAGATGTTGAGCTCGTTCTGCAGGTAGGAGATCTTGGGCATCAGGCCCTTCTGCACCGATAGGTGCAGGATCGACGGCTGCTTCCGCAGCAGCGTGCTCAGGTTCTCAGGCGGCACGCCGATGTCCGTCAGGCAGGGGCTTACACTCGTTCACTTTTCGGCTCAACGTAAGCACAGTTTGTGGGATACGTCTGGTGCATGGTTGTCCCCCAGTCCATCAGACAGGGTAGCACGAGGAGGTGACCAAAACGGCTTAGCTTGAGCTGAAAAGTGGACGAGTGTAAGCCCCTGCCGTCAGGTAGCGGCACCGCGGTATGCTGTGGCGGTTGCGCTGCAACAGAATCAGTGGGTCCTTGAGGATGATCTTGCACAGCGCCGGACCCTCGAGCCCCAGCTCCGTCTGAAGGTACTCGACCCGCGTCATCACCTCAATATAGGGTGCAACTTGAAATTCGAAGCAAAACTCGAAATAAGTTTATCGTATTTTAGTATTTTAGTTTCAAGCGCTGCGCTGAGACCAGGTACCAGGTGCTTTCATCGCGGATTTCGCGGATTTCAACCAACGTGCAGGACCCCACCTTGGCAACCGGGCGCCCGCACAGCTTCGGGCAGTTGACTAGCAGCTTCTCCAGGTCCTTGGTTTCGAACCCCAGGCTGACCAGGTAGGACACCAACGGCCGCCACTTGTCCGCCACGTAGGGCCCGAGTGAACGAACAGCGCTGGCCGCGTCACGGATGAAGCAAGGACAAAGCAAAGACGAAGCAAACCAAGCCACTAGGGGCTCGGGGGCAATGCGACGACAATTACTAATTGAGATAAGGGTCCTTGTGGTTGTGAGTGGGGCAGCATTGTGTGCACGCAGCCGTACCGGGATGTGGAGGGATCTTCTGAGGAGGGCGAACTGCGCGTCGGGGATGGTGGTGCCGTACTCCTGGTGCTCCATCATCTTCCAGTCCACGAAGGAGGCCCAGTCGCCCTTGTGCGCGCCCGACCCCGTGGGGATGGGCTTCACGTCGGGGCCGTCGGCGCTGTGCCCGCCGCCGGCTGCGGCTGCGGCCGACTCCTTGGCGGCCGCGGCTTTGGCAGCGGCTCTGGTGGCCTTCAGCGCCGCCGCCGCAGACGCCGCCTTTGACGCTGCTGCCGCCGCTATCCCCGGTACTGTGCCCGGCCCTCCCGCCGCCGCCGCAATCGCCGTCACCCCAGCCTGCGCCTTGACGCCCCCCGCCCCTGCCGCCGCTACCGCCGCTGCCAGTCCCGCCGCTGCGCCCCCCGCTGCCTCGCCTGCCCCGGCCAAGACCCCCGCAGCCTTCTTCTCCGCCGCGGCAGCCCTCTTTGCTACCGCCACCGCCCTCTTCTCCGCTGCTACTGCTTTGTCTCCCCAATTGTCCAGCACGTTTTGAGTACCAGTCGCCCCCACCCCCGCCGCCGCCCCCGCCGCTGCATCCGCGCCCCCGGGCTTAAGCGCTCTTGGTTTGTACGCCACCTCCGCCGCCGCCACCGCCGTCATCCGTTTGTTTGCCCATTCCACCCCGGAGGCCGCCACGGTTTTCTTGGCCAGCGCCGCTTTGCGCGCGGCCAGCGCGGCGCCCTTGTCCGTCTTGCCGTGCTGGATGCCGCGCGCGAGAGCGTTGGCGGCGGCGGGGGGGCGGGTGGTGGGGCGCGAGGTGGGCCTCCGAGGGGCGGCGGCGGCAGCGGGAGCGGCGGTAGCAGCCCTGCCGAGGCTGCTGCCGAGGCTGCTGCTGGTGCTGCTGCTGGTGCTGCTGCTCGGAGTAGCCGGGACAGCTGTCCCCGCCATGCTGCTGGTGCTGGTGCTGGTGCCGCCGCTGGTGCTGGTGCTGAGGCGCTGAGCGTCGGACGACAACGCGGCAGCGACATCACGGCCCAGCGCAAGCGCGTCAGCGGCGGCGGCAGCGGCGGCCGCAGCCCTCCTCGCGCGCACCGTGGCGCTGGGAGTCCGCGGCGTCCGCGGCGGCCTGCTCCTCGTGGTGGGCCTGGTAGTCATGCCCTCGCCGCTGTCGCTGCTGTCGGCGCTGGTGCTGGTGCTGGTGCTCGCAGCGTCCGAGGAGGACGTCGACGCATCCAGGATGCTCGAGGCCCGACGGAATGAGGTTGCTGCTGCCTTCGCCGCAGCTCGCGTCGCGTCTTGGCGCAGCTCCGCCTCCGCCTGGCTCGGCGCCTCCGCCGCGCCTACCCCCGCCTGGTCGCCATGCGCCAGCCCCTGCACCGCCCGTTGCGGCAGCGCCGGCGCCACCCACCGCAGCGGGCGGTGCAGGCACGCGCCACCGCTGGGCTGGACAAATGTCCCGGTCCCGGCGCCAATGCCGGTTACGCGCGGTACCACGCCGGCCGCCACGCGCGCGACGCCCACGCACTGCATGGCTGTCTCTACGCGGTGTGTCCTGTGCCTCTCGGCTCGCTCGTGCGACACGCGCGTCGGATAAACAGCGGCGCTTCTCATGTGAGGCGCTGGCGGCTGGGCTGGGTGTTGGAGCGGACAAGAAAAAAGACCCTTCGTGACTCGACGGTACCTGATGACGTGGACCCCCACTAGGCACGTCGAGGAGGTACATTGAGAACAAGCACTCCGAACCAGATAGAGTGCATGACTTCTTTTATCGGTTGGTTACCGAACCGTCATCTGTGATGGCGCTGGACCCGGTCGACAGGTCGAGTGAGATTCTCATTAGACCGCCTTCTGGGTGGGCAGCAAGGTTGTGTCGGAAGACCCGAGAGGAGAGGGCACTGGTTCTGTGACCTGAAAGGCGAGGGGGCGGCGCCGGCGCCAGAAGGTTAGGCCGCAGGCGCTCGCGCGCTGCTACCTTGTACGCGGTCCACACACTCCCTCGGCCGACGTCGTCGTTTCACTGCGCCGCGTCCTCGACCGTCGACCGCGTTGGCGCCACAAGATAAAATAGCACCCTCCACCGCTCGATAGAATGAGTAGCTGTGTGAGCTGCCCGACGGCTGCCCTTCCTCGCGCAGCGGCGGCGGCGGCGGCGGCGG
>Ga0307489_10000582_pt1 | contig 22536 bp, 31 predicted proteins | sample SB12metaG_FD_202247 | JGI IMG/M metagenome (GOLD analysis project Ga0307489, IMG submission 202247) | Sea-ice brine microbial communities from Beaufort Sea near Barrow, Alaska, United States - SB 1.2 | ecosystem: Environmental > Aquatic > Marine > Coastal | place: USA: Alaska | collected... | reverse complement strand
TCATAGCCTTTCTCCTTTCATTAAACGCCCCCTTTATTTCAGCAGAGCTTAAGCACCCCAACAGTACGAGTAGGCCACGTTGGATGATTTCAGCGACAGAACGGCTCAGGTTGAGCTGAGAAATGGACGAGTGTGAGCCCCTGGGCTGAGGCAAGCGGCGCAAGAGATGGAGGTCGAGGCGGCAGAGCAGACGGCAGCTGCCGAGGCGGCGGAGGAGGATAAAGCGAGGCAGGCGGTGGCCGCAGCCGATGCGGCCTTGGCGGCGGCGGAGGCAACGGCGCAGCAGGCAGGGGCTTACACTCGTCCACTGTTCAGCTCAGCCTAAGCCGTTTCGGTCATGAACTCCACCCAACGCACCATCCCTTCAAAAAGTGAGAGATAGAGAGAGACGCTTTCGCGCGTATAGATAGGCACCAGGCTTTCGCCCTGGCCCCTGTCCCTAAAAAGGTGCACACGTTGAGCCGACAAGTGGACGAGTGTGAGCCCCTGGCAGCAGGCGGTGTCGGCGGTGGCGGCTGCAAAGGCCGCGGCGGTGGCGGCAGGGGCTTACACTCGTCCACTTTTCAGCTCATCGTAAGCGCTGTCTGTGTGATAGGGGGTGCGCTTAGGGGTTGTTTAGGGGCTGTTCAGGGGGTGTCAGGGGGTATTAGGGGGTGCGCAGGGTGTGTTCTTGTTTCAGAAACGGTTCACGTTGAGCTGAAAAGTGAACGAGTGTAAGCCCCTGGGTGGCGGCCAAAGCCCGCCTCACCGCCCTGAAGCGCCCCGCGCCCGACACTGCATCCGCTGAGTGAGTTTCTGACGAGATACTTTGCCACACACTCGACACACGCAAATACAGCACGCACAGGCATTGCCACTGATTCGACGACTGGACACACGCATGCTCGTAGACACACAACGTCACAGACTCGTCGAGTGGCGGTGCAGGCTGACACTATAAGACCCACGTTAAAAAGCGCCTGGATGCAAGCGATGGAAAACCAAATATGATGAACGGTTTCCAAATTTTACTGTATATTTCAGCTTCCGCCACTACGCCGCGAGGTACTGAACTCAGAACTCGACCTCCAGTCTCGCGGCTGACTCGACCCCTGTACTTACGGGATCCGTGTTCGCCTCACAAACTTCATCTCAGACATGATCTTGAAACGGCCAGGATAAAACAATAAGTCGACCACGAGCTGTGGTGGCCGAAACACAGTGTAAACGAATGATGATAGAATTCCGCCACACGATGGCGAGGAGGATTACAGCCACGAATTGTGTTGCCCGTAAATGAATGGTAGAATGATTTCCGCCGCATGGTGGCGAAGAAGAAGACCGCTGCGAACCGTGTCGGCCGTCCAATGATGTGAACACACCCGTGTTGGCCGCTCAAGAACGTGAACACACCCACGAGCTATGATGACCATTGCTAGAGATGATTGTAAAGAAAATAAATCCTGTTGGCAAAATCGCACCTCCCGAACACGCCGCGCGGTGCGTGCGCAACTATACAAACCCCCTATCATGTCTACCCTGTGTCTACCCCCCGTCTACCCGTATATAGCCCCGGTCCATACAGCCTGTGTATAATATAGCCCCGAGCGCATCAGCCTATCAGGCGGAAGCAACTGTGTCATGCAGCTGACGTCAGGCGCACAGAGCTGAGAGCTTAGGGTAGCACGTGGGGCGCGGAGGCGAAGGCGCCCAGCTGTGAGCCTATAGGATAGTGAAGTACGGGCTGATGAAATGTTTATAACAAATAGAATTCGAAATTGAATCTGGCACAAGGAAGAAAACGAAATAAAGTAAAATAAAATATAACATAATAAATCTGGAATGAGAAATGAACTTCTCAACATTTGCGTAAATTGGAAAGAATGGTTCAATAGGTGAGCGCCAAAGCCGTGAGTCTAGTGCATGATGTCGGGCGCGGAGGCGACGGCGCCATCGGGATCTTCGCGATACATCATGAGGTGGCCCTGTAGAGCCCCCGTGCCACGTGTCAGCCCACCATCCAATGACGCACCCCGCAGATGCCAGACATACGCCACCTATCGACCCACCAGCCAATCACACGCCCCTCAGACGCCACCTGTCAGCGCTTAGGGCAGGATGTCGGCGCGGACGCGACGGCGCCGTCGGGGTCTTCGCGGTACATCATGAGGTGGCCCTGCAGCGCCGCCGTGGACGAGCCAATCACACGCCCCTCCGACGCCACCTGTCAGCCCACCAGCCAATCACACGCCCCTCAGACGCCACCTGTCGGGCCTCTAGCCAATAACACGCCCCTCAGGATGTCGGGCGCGGAGGCCACGGCGCCGTCCGGGTCTTCGCGGTACATCATGAGGTGGGCCTGTAGAGCCACTGTGCCACGTGTCAGCCCACTAGCCAATCACACGCCCCGCAGACGCCACGCACACGCCACCTATCAACCCACCAGCCAATCACACCCCCGTCAGACACCACCTGTCAGCGCTTAGGGCAGGATGTCGGGCGCGGAGGCAACAGCGCCGTCCGGGTCTTCGCGGTACATCATGAGGTGCCCTTGCAGCGCCACCGCGGACGAGCCAATCACACGCCACTCCGACGCCACCTGTGAACCCACCAGCCAATCACAAGCCCCTCAGACGCCGACTGTTAGCCCAACTGCCAATCACACGCCCCTCAGACGCCAACTATCAGCCCACTAGCCAATCACATGCTCCTCAGGATATCGGGCGCGGAGGCCACGGCACCGTCGGGGTCTTCGCGGCACATCATGAGGTGGCCCTGTAGCGCCGCCGCGGACGAGGGCCTGGCAGATGTCGCCCGCCACATCGTCGACACGCATTTTGAAGCCTCTTCACTTGACGTGAATGGCATCTTATGATGTGGCGAGCCCATATGGTTTATAGTACTGTCGGGCGATAAATGAGGATGGTACGGGGGGGGGAGGGGCAAACATTATTGTGATGTACAAGACGTGTCGAGCGACGATTGAAGGGGAGGGCAAGCACGCATTATGAGAAGTCGATCTGCCAGTACATGCCATGGAGGCCGCCGCAGCCCTCGGCCCCGGTTGCTCCGGTGCTTGCTGCCGCCCGCCCCGCGCTGGCTGATGCCTCTCGGGCGGAGGCGGAGGTGGAGGTGGAGGCGCCGGCACCACCGCCCTCGCGATAGAGTCCGACAGATATTGCCCGTCACGTCGTCAACACACGAGAGAGCGAGAGGGAGCGAGAGAGACACGATTCCGCGTGTAAAACGAGGCACCAGGCTTTCGCCCTGGACCCTATTCAAACTATCGGCATGCGTTTCAGCCTTTTTTTGGAGAGTTGAACAGCAAATGACATAGTGAACATCTGATGAGTCCTACCTCGCGAACCTGTCTGCCAGCTCAGCGAGAACTTTAGGATCGATTGGGGGTGGGGCGCCCCCCAACGCCACGTTGAGGCTCCTGACTTCGTCGTTGAGGCTCCTGACTTCGTCAGCCGAAAGACGCTTCTCTGTAGATGGTCGGCGACTCCGCTTCACCGCCGCCGCCACTTTCGCCGCCGCCTCGGACACCGTCGCTTAGGGTCTAGCAGATAGTGTACGCCCCGTCATCCAACGCACTTTGAAGGTATGATCCCTCTATTGATTTGAATGCGGTATTTGACGCGCAGCAGAGGGGGTAGGGTCAGTGAAACAATCACGTCATTTCCCAAACATTCCCACATATTTGCTCCCGATGACGTGGTGAGCAGTATCCGCCAAGCCTTACCGCTGCCGCCGCCACCGCCACGTCAGTCTCCTCGTCACACGACCCAGCCGAGTCAGAAGCCCCGATCTTGCCATTGGTCACCGCACCGCCACCGCTGCCTCTGCTACCACCACCGCCACCGCCACTGCCGCCACCACCGCTACCACCGCTGCCACCATCACTGCCGCCGACATTGCCGCCACGGTCACCGCCGCCGCCACCGCCACCGCTGTTACCATCACCGCCGCCGCTACCGCCGGTGTCGCCGCCGTGAAGAGTCACCACAGAATAATGCTCGCCACTTAAAAAACGTAATGAAATGTGACGAGAGAACGTTATGAAATGTGACGATAGAACGAGGGCCCGAGTACAGAACACGGTGGATGATGTGGCATCTGTGAACGACCATACCGCTGCCGCTGCCGCTGCCGCCGCCGTAAAAGTGCCGGAAGAGTGCTACCGCCTGGGCGTGGTCGGGCGGACCGAAGCTCAAGCGACGGTCGATACGCCCCGGCCGGACCAGCGCAGGCTCCAGCAATTAGGGCCTGACATATAACGCTCGCCGCGTGATAGGATGCTGTATAACTCAAGTAACGAGTGTTCACACGCGTGACGGGGTTCGATGGCGTGGTGGGCAATGGGCCCTGCAGATAGTCATGGGATACCGTTAGCATGCCATTTGACACAAGAAACGAGGGTTCGAGCTTCGTCGGATGACAGGCGGGCAGTGTTCCCAGTGCCTACCAGCGACTCTGCACGGTGACACGTCATGAACAGCAGCCGGCCATCCACCGCACCCACGCCGTCCAACGCGTTGAGAAGCCCGGGCAGTGTCAGCAGCGAATCACCGCCGCCCCTTCCTCCTCCTACTCCTCGTCCACCGCCTCCTCCCCACCGCTCGGACGACTCCCCCGCTTCCCCTGTCCCTGATCCCGATGCCCCCGTCACGCCCGCCCCGGCCACCGCTGCCAACGACTCCGCCGATCCCGCCGTTGCCATGCCCACCGCCGCGCCCGCCGCCGCGTCGACGTCCTCCAGCAACACCACCGCGCAGGAGAGTCACTGAGAACAAGCAAGAAGACTAATGTCAAGCATGACTTATCTTCAAGGTGAATGATCATACAGACGCGCACAGGAGGAAGGGGAGGATAAAGAGTAGGAAGAGAAGGAGGGGAGGAGGTGGAGGACGGGGAGGACGAGGAGGACGAAGAGGACGAATAGGAGGAGTTGGTTTCACGTCGGCCGAGTGCTTAACATCCCTGCCGCTCTCCGTGCCGTGCCCGCCAGCAAGCGATGGAATGCTTCGTCGTCCAGCCCTGCACCGCTCAACCGCAGCATGTATATAGGAACCCTCAGCTCCCCCGCGATAGCACACACCAGGCTGGTCTTACCACTCCCAGGGGCACCGTGCAGCAGGTACCCGCGCCGGTACGGTATGCCGCGCTCGGCGTACCACCGTTCTAATTTTAAGAAGCTTCTGGCGTCGTCGAGTATATTTTGGGCGTCGGATCCAGCGAGAATGACAGAGGAGATGGGGCGCGCCGGCTTGCGCCCCAGATCCTAGAGTCCGGCAATATTGATCGCCTGATTATCTACATGCATATGGAACCTCCTGGAATGAAAATTGAACACATAATGTGGCGAGCAGTTTCTGCCAGGCCTTACCGCGTCCACCCATTCCGGTCGCGCCGCATACCCGCCGCCACCCATGTCCCTGCCGCGCGGCGGCGCCATAGCGACGGAGGGCAGGTACACCTGCGTGAAACGCCGAGCCGTTCCCTTTCCGAGTTGATGTCCTTCCGCGAGGATCCGCCGCACCACGCAGGAGGGTCATCGCAAACAAGCACACGACCGAGATCGGAACATGACTTATCTAATTATGAAAAGTGCGCCAAACCACTTAGACACTTACTTTGACTTAGTGCTGCTCAGTCTGATTTAGTGCCCGCACGACCAATCAGAACGCTCCATTTGGACGACTTAATGCTACTGGTTGCTAAGTATGTAAGTGGTTTCACGCACTTTGTCATACCTTGAAGCTGGATACTCATGCAGACGCACTGAGGAGGAGGAGAAGGTCGACGAGGATTCAGCGTCAGTTTCGTGCTTGTTCTCAATAGCACCCTGCCACGTCTTCGCTGTTACGTCCCAAGATGCGCAAACGAATCGAGCCGCTTCCCCCAACCCCACCCATCCCGCCTCCGCCGCCTCCGCCGCCGTCCCCGCCAAACGCCGCCGCCCCCGCCCCCGCCATACGAGGGTGGTCCGAAAGCAACTGCTGATACCAGTTACCTCGCCCACCCCCGCCCCCCATCGCACCCATCAGGAGGGTCAATGACAAATCGAAATCGACCGAGCTCGGAGCACGGCTTACCTTGAGGGTGAGTGCTCACACAGACGCTTACATGAGGGGGAGGAGTTTCAGTGTGGGTCCAGGGCCTGTTCTCAACACCCCCCTGCCCATTCCGCCCCCGCTGTCACCCCCACCCCCGCCGCCGCCGTAACCACCGTACATCCCTCCGCCCCCGCCGCCGCCACCGCCCCCACCTCCGCCGCCGCCGCCGCCATGTCCCACCCACACCATCGCCGCCCCCACCCAGACGGCAGGGTCTTACATTCGTTCAGATTCCCGATGAACCTGTGCCGCTTTTGTCACTGAATGCACCCAGCATGTCCCGTAAAAAGTGTTAAAGTTGAGCTGTAAAATGGACGAGGGTAAGCCCCCTGCCGCACGCGCAGCGACTGGTCCTGCAACAGCATCGGCAGCGTTTGGAACCCCATCGGGTCGTCCGGGTCGTGCGCCGCTGAGCAGGGGCTAACACATAATGCTAGCCACGTCCCATATCTTTCACACCTGGACCCTCAATAATGGTCACCCAAGACCCCTATGATGGGCACCAGGCACCCCTATACTGGGCACCTGACAACCTTTTTATGGGTATCGGACCTGTCTATAATGGGCACCACATCCCTCTATAAGGGCCACTGACCACCCTCTAAAGGGCAGCGGTCACCCCTATAATAGGCATCTGACCTGCGTATGATGGGCATCGTCATTCAACTCAAGAAATGGGGTTCTGTGGAGGATGACGTGACATACATTGTCCGCCAGGCCCTACCGCCGACAGCGAGCCCTGCGTGCCGCCGTCGGCGCCAGCTGTGTCGTACGCGTCCGGTGGTGCGGCTGGATTGACGACCAGGCGGCGCGAGGTCCGACGTACTGCAGGCTGGTTGGTGACCCATCGCAGTGCGGCGAAGTATTGCGGCGACCCGGGGGGAATTTCGTACGTGGCAAAAATACGGTCGTGTACCCAGGAGCAGGGGCTTACACCCGTTCACTTTTCAGCTCAACTTGAGCCGTGTTTGACACACCGAACCCCCTACACACCCCTAACCACCCCCTTAACACGGGCTACACAACCCCTTCGCGCACCCCCTATCCCATAAAAAACGCTCAAGTTGAGCTGAGAAATGAGCGAGTGTAAGCCCCTGCCCAGGAGTGGATGAAATACACCAGACGCCACACGAACCCGACGAGCGCGGACGCCACCGCGAGCGCCAAGCTACCGCCGATGAAGTCGTTGTTGAGTTGCTGCCATAACAGCGCGCGGAATTCCGTCACCTGCGTAGATGATACGCGTCGTTCCGAAGGGTGGTGAGGACCGAGCCGATGCCGCAGTTAGGTGCCAAGATACTGGCCCGGGCGGTGAGCTTACTCGGCGACCATGAGGACATGGGGTTTCTGGGTCGAGATATTTCGAAGGTGTTGGCTGCATCGTGGCCGTAACGTCCGCCGCTGCTGCCGCTGACGCCGCCGCCCTCGCCGCCGAGGCAGCGGTGTGGGGGATTGCGTTGCGAGCACGCGGAAAATGAGAACAAGGAAAAAGGGCACGCACGAACCTGCGCCCACAGCGATGCGAACAGGGAGGTGGCGGCGGCCGCGTGCGACGCGGAGGCGCCCGCCGCACCCGCCGCGCACGACTCCGCCGCCGCCTCGACGCAGCTCTCCATGATGCAGGCCGGTTCGTACGCGCTTGGTCACCAGCGCGCATTCAAATGGAACAATGGGATTTGAGAGCCTCGAAATACCGTTGGATGATGCGACATGACATGGCGTACACCGTACAGTCACCAAAATATCCATCTTTGGTGCTTAGGGTTTCTTACTACATATGACAAAGTGCGTGAAACCACTTAGACACTTAGAAACAAGTAGTACTAAGTCGTCCAAATGGAGCGTTCTGATTGGTCGAGCGGGCACTAAGTCATTCTAAGTAGCACTAAGTCAGACTAAGTGTCTAAGTGGTTTCACGCACTTTGTCATACTCAGTGTCGTATCACCAACTGGCCTGGGGGATTCCTGTGGAGGGATTCGTGTTCGGCTCGGATTCCTAGGGATTCCTAGGGATTCGGTGCGTCGCCCGTTCAGACGCTACGTGCTGGACGGATTCCTGGGCGCTCCGTGCAGGGGATCCGAGCGCCGAAGGCGCAATTTTGGGGGCAGTTTGGGTATTTTGGGGGCATTTTGGACGTTTTCGAGCGTTTTGGGGCCGAATACCGGGAGTAGGAGTATTCGGGAGGGATTCGGTCTGAACGCGGATTCCTAGAGATTCCTAGGGATTCGGAGGTGCCCTGCCAGGAATCCCCCACCCCAGATCACCAGTGCACCACACGCACTTTTGAACCTTCGATTATTGAATTAACCGATACCTTGTGACGTGGCGAGCAATATCTGCCAGGCTCTACATTGATACATGCTGGAGCAGAGTTCACCTGCGGGCGGTGGGGGCGGCGGCGGGGACGACGGCGGCGGCGGCTTGGGCGGGGGCGGGGGAAAGGGCAGTGGCGGCAGCGGGGATGGAGGCTGCGGCAGGGACACCGCGAACGGGGTCGAGCGGCGGCCAATGCTCTGAGTGAAGCCACTTTGAGCTCGATGATGGCCAGCAGAGCTGAGATGACCTGTTTTTATATATAACGTTCATCGAGCCCCAAGGCGCTTCACATGGTGAGCTTGACCAACCCTCTCCGCAATTTCAAGCGGACAGACCTCAGACTGTCAAGGTTTCTGGCTGTATCAAGGGGCATTATATTCTACTACTTATTTTACAGTAATGACGGTACAGTACTTGTAAAGTTAATGTCCATCATGACAAAACAAGTGAAGTTATGAACTTTATGAACTTTATTTACTGATTTGTGATTGGTCGACAGGACGACTTTGACCTCTCGACAAGTCAGTAAATGAAGTTGATAAAGTTCATAGCTTCACTTGCTTTGTCATACTCTAATGAAAAAAACATTTTCATACAGGTACATGTAAATCGGATTCTGGAGCGTGTGGTGAGAGAGCAACCAAGGGCACATGGCATGTGGGAGTGATTGCGTGAGCTGGTTCGAGGATCGACCGGGGCGAAAGGCGCATGTGTGACCCGTGAGAAGTGCAAACCTGATTTATCATTGACAAAACTGGAGCTAACGAGCGAGCCCGCTGTACAAAACAGTCGTTGTTATTGCATGTCTAACGAACAAACTCACGCGTCCCTCTTCACATTCCCCTCTTCGTATCCTCCTCATATACCGTCGCCTGCAGGAGCATCCAGGGTATGGTCCCCGCCCTCGCCCTCCTTGTCTGCGCCCTCGCCGATTGCCTGTATGTTCCCGTCCACCCCGCGAGCATTCTTGATGCTGCCGCTCAGATCCAGGAAGTGCAAGAGCACCGCCGGCACCACAATGTAAGGGCTGCGCATTTCCGCGGGAATCGAAATGCAGGAATTTTGGGAGCTTTGCAGGGAATTTGCGCAGAACCCGGGGCGGTTTGGTACAGCATTGTAGCAGAGTCGGGCCGATTCGGACGGACACAGGCGATTTTCCGGCGGTTGTGGTGGTATTTCTTGCGAAATTCCGGGAGTTTGGCAGCGGAGTTGCGGATTTGCGGAACTGCGGAACCCTGGGGATGCAGTTCCGCGGGGGTTCAGAGATGCAGCGGGTCCGTGGAATCTTGGGAATCCAGGTGGAATCGTTCGTCAGCCCCTGCCACCATGGCGAGCAGCAAGTAAATGTTGACCGGACGGACGCTCCCCGTCTGTTGCACGATGATGCTCGCCACCAACGGACCCAGCCAGCTTGAACCCTTGTCCTAGTGCCTGACAGATAATGCCTGCCTTTTGATCCTTCACATTGAAAACCCTAGGGCCTGACAGATAATGCCTGCCCTGGTATCCTCCACATTGCGAACCCTCGTTTCATAAGTGTCATGGAAGCACGCGACGTGGGCTGCATTAAATATCAGGCCGTACCTTGTCCGTGATCGCGAACAGCGCGAACATGTCCGCCTCGTGCCCGCGGGGGATCAGCTCCGTGAATAACGCGCGGCAGTACCCCTGCGCTGCGCCGTAGCACAAGCCTATCGCATGAGGAGGAGGAGGATGAGGAGGATTAGTAGGATGCATAGGACGACGATGAGGAGGAAGTGGAAGGTGGAAGAGGGAAGGATGCGGATGAGGAGGAGTATTGGGACGAGGAGGAGGAGGAGGAGGGGGAGGAGGAGGAGGAGGAGGAGGGGGAGGAGGAGGAAGAGGAGGAGGAGGATGCGGAGTAGGAGGAGGAGGATGGGGGGGAGGACAAGGTCGAGGAGGCGGATCAGGAGAGGAGGGGGTCAACAACAATGATGAGGAGGTGGAGGAGGAGGATCATGAAGATGAGGAGGATGAGGATACGGAGGAGGCTAATGGACACAGGTACACTGCGAGCGCAGGGCCAGATGCTAATTGGCCGGGACTCACCGAACACGACGCCCACCATAAAGAGCTCCCACGGGTGATGTAACCCGACTTCGTCCGTCACGAACCCGAGGCAGCTCCACAGGGGCAGCAGAGCGAGCAAGAAGAGGTTCAGAACTAATATGTCTTTCGCACCCGAGCTTTAGCGGCGCAAGTTGAAATTGAAAGAATAATGAAAGCGGATCATCACATTTTGTTTTCAATCGCGGTCAAAACGAGGTCAACCTGGGTTCAACCTGCACCGCCCAACCCAGCCAAACTTGGCCTGAAATTTCAACCAGAGGTAGCCGCCGACGGCGGCGGTCAGGGGCACCATGTTGGAGGGGCGCAAGTTGCAATTCAAAGGACAGTTTGCGAGCGCTTCACCACATTTAAGACTCAAGCGCTGAAATCAAGAGCGTTCAGCTCGTGGTCAACATGGAGTCAACATGGAGTCAATCTGCACCGTCCAACCATGATGGAGAGCAAGATGAGCGAGAGGGCACTCATGCACAGCTCGCGGTACGCAAACAGCACGGCCACGGTGGGAATCGTGGCATAACCGTCGCTGAAGACGAAGAAAAGGCCGAGAGGTAGCGGTGCAAATAAAAAATCAATGTAACGTTGAATGCAAATTATAATATTACGGTGTTAAGCGCAGAAACTACAGGCGCTTCCAACACGACTATTTGATACTGTCATCCTGCACCGCCCTGCCCAGGAATGCAGCGGTTTGCGGCTGTTGCTTCTTGACGTGCACTGCCAGCCTGTAGATGCGCACCCACCCCACCAGCATAAGGTTCACGCCCTCTGGGAACGGCTCTCCCTGGCAAGAGGGTCTGTGAGAGCCAGCACTCTAACTCGAATCATTCGGTCTCGATGCAAGATCTGAAGGACGCGCGGAGGAGACAAGGAGTGGGAGAAGATACAAAACCGGTCGAGTGCTTGTTTACTAAAAATAAATGGCCCCTGCCGGACGTTCCGGCAGCCTAGCGAACGCGAACCATGAGGTAACAAACCACCAGACCCCCGCAAGCGCGGTGCAGATGCCCAGCGCCCAGTTGGTTGTCACGCCGGCGAAGCCGAGCGCGATGTATACGATGAATGTACCGAGGATCAGGGGCTTACACTCGTCGACTTCACAGCATGACGTGAGCACTTTTTGTGGGATATATCCTGGCGCTGGAGGTTTTCAGTGACATGAAACGGCTCAGGTTGAGTTGAGAAGTGGACGAGGGTAAGCGTCTGCCTATAATGCAGGCGGTGCCGCCAATGTATCCCCACATCTGACCCTTGGTACTGATCTCGCTGCCCACCTCATTATGGGGCCTGGCAGATGTTGCCCGCCATGTCATCCAACGCATTGTGAACGCTCGTTTATTGAATTGAATGGGCATCCTATTTTGAAGTGGTGAGCAGAGAGACATTTCTGCGTGAATGAGGAGGCACCAAGGTTTGGCCCTGGCCCCTGCTATGATTTGGCGAGCAATGGATGCCAGGCCCTACCTTGTCATGCACGGCGCGCGCCTCGTCGTCGCTAATCATTCCCGTCGCGGCCCCCGCCATCGCGCTTCGGACCTCCTCGGAGTCCTCCACCCCGCGGGAAGGTCGTATGAGCGAAACGTCAGACATTCAGATGATACCGGGCCGAGGAAGGAGCATTAGGCGAGCGTGTACGGGTGCAGTTTGCACACACAGTGACATCATCATAACACGTTGCTTAGAGTTATCCATATATGATGACATGAGACGCACGGTGAGACGCATGGTGAAAACATGGTGAGGTTGATGCGTCAATACGCCGAAGTGTCAGTGACAACTGTCATTGGAAACATCGTTCTGCTGTCAATGGCAATGAGTTGGTCGAATGTGATGCTACCACCCTACAATGAGCGGCATATACGAGTTGTAGAAGACCAGGCTGACGCCAAGCGCGCAGTTGATCAATACGATGAGCAGGCCACCAAGCCAATACAGGCTGGCGCTGATTGGCACGAAGATGTAACAGCAGCAGCCCAGCGACCCGGCGCCAGGGCCGCACTTACACCGGTACACTATGAGCAAATAGCCAGGCTGTGACAGAGGAGGATGCGGCCAGCGTGCAGCTGTGCACGGTCACCCAGTACACTATGCGCGATCAGTCAAGGAAGGAGTGGCCAAGGGGGAAGATGCAGCGAGTGTGTACGGTTACGCTCGTGCACTATAATCAATCATTCAGGGACGGTTGCCCCGGCCCCGCCCGATGGTAGAGGCGATGACGAGCCCGCGCCTGCGGCACCTGCCGTGCTCCAGGGACTGACGTCACAGCTCAACTATACATATTGGACTCAGGAACAACATTGAGGGGACCAAGCACAAATGATAATTCTAGTGGCACCGGAAAGAAGCGGCTCGATGTTGCGGGGACGGCGTGTCCGGCCCCGGACAGCGGCACCAATCAAGGCGGCGGCGGCAGTGGTGTATGACATTTAAAGATCAGCCCACGCTCGGAAAAATAATTGTTTTGGACCATTGGTCCGTAATTGAGATAAGTTATGGACCAATGGTCCGAAACAATTATTTTCCCGAGCGAAGGCTTGTCGTTACATGTCATACATGTACAATATGACGCGAACATGGAGGAAATAGCGGGTTGCGTCCCCGCCGTAGTCGCCCAGGGAGCCGACAGAGATGAACACCAGGGCCTGGAACAGCACGCTGATGCTGACCACAGTGTAGGGCTTGGCATACAGAGCTCGCCGCGTCATCAACTCATCATAGTACGGCACTTGACTTAGGCGACACGGGTTAAAAATGAGTTACGCAATGACGAGGGTTCAAAGTGTATTGAGCAAGGACGTGGACTCGGCGCAATGTGCCATGCCATACCATGGTGAACACGAAGCTGGTGGGGTTGATGCCGCTCGGCAGCTTCAGCACCGGCAAGTCGCTCTCCGAGCGTGCGCCCGTGATTGGGTCCGTGGTGTAGTGGAGTAAGTTGAAATTGAAAATGCAACGTTTGAAAGCAGTTCAGGGATACAGAGACGTTGCCGCGTGTATGAGGAGGCACCAGGCTTTCGCCCTGGCACCCGTGCAGTTCGTATTACAGCGCCAATCATATGACAGCGCCAATCATATTACAGCGCCAATCATATGACAACGCCAATCATATGACAGCGCCAATCATATTACAGCGCCAATCATATTACAGCGCCAATCATATTACAGCGTCGTATTACAGCGTCAATCGCTGAAACCAAGCGTGGTCAACCCATGGTCAACTTGGGGTCAACCTCAGGTCATATTGAACCGCCCAACCAATGTGATGAGCATGTCGCCCTTGCCCTGAACGCACTTCGCGCAGTTGGTCTGTGGGAGCCCGTCGTGTAGCGTTGCCAGTTGAAATGAGAAGCAAAACTTGAAAGCAGTTTATCACAATGCAACACTTGAGATGAAGCGCTTTGAAGACAGGCAGGGGTTTACACTCGTTCACCTCTCACCTCAACTTGAGCGCTTTGTATGGGATAGGGGGTGCGCGTAGGGATTGTGTAGCCCGTGTTAAGGGGGTGATAGGCGGTGTTCAGGGTGTGTTGGGTGTTTTTGTGTACCAGGCACGGCTCAAGTTGAGCTAGAAAGTGAACGAGTGTAAGCCCCTGGTGACGAGGTTCAACTGGTTTCAACCTGCACCGCCGTACCATCGTAAAAGAGGTGGCTGCAGAATTCGGGGCGGTCATCGCCCTTTTGGGACCAAGCGTACTCGGTCGCGAGGCGGTCCAGGAGGAGTGGGATGAAGACCGTGCTGTAGAGACTTACACTCGTACACTCTTTCAGGATTGACGTGAGCACGCTTTGAGGGGACACGTTGGGATATTTCAGTGACAAGGACGGATCAGGCTGAGCTGATAAGTGGGCGAGTGGAGGCCCCTACCGCGCCGGCGCTCTGGAAGAAGGCGGAGTTAGCGAAGTCATACAGGTACCATCCCCACAGCTCGCGCTTCAGCACCTCTGGGTCCTTCGCAGGCGCGCCAGAGGCGGGAGCCGGCGCACTCGTAGCCATTCGCCTCGGCTTCGGAGGCGGAGGCGTGCTCGGAGGAGACCGCGGGCTCAGAGGTGGGTGACTCGGCGGCGAGCTCGGTGGCGGGTCCAGTCGCTGGCGAAGGTCGCGCAACAGGCTCCAGCTCGCTCTTACGCTGTGGCTCCGTCACGCCAAGCAGGTATTATGGTGGGTCGTCGTTCTTGTACCGCAGATGTGTTGAACGTCCCCAACCCGTGTCCGCCGTTTCACCTTCCGCACAGCTCGTGCACGGAGCGGGCAGCGCCCCAAGAGTCAAGTGTGCCCGGCTCGGTTACGCCCATAGCGCTGGGAGTTCGGCCCTTCGCCGCCCGGTGACAGGCACCTCGATACATCCGTATTTTCATCTGAAAACGCCGTTTGGTCTTCCAGCTGTCAAATGGAAGCACGGTCAATAATGCGGGGTCGACCTGCACCGCCCTATCGATCACAGGCGGCTGCTTCGATCAATCCGTGTGTGTCCTTTCAAATCGACGGTTGGCCTTCCAAGCGCTCGCCTCAAGCCGCCTCGTGCCTCTTTCTTCGAGAACCATGACGCCGGGTTGACCGTTCTTGGTGGCAGCGCGTCAAACTTTGCTTTATCTATATCTAAATTACATATAATCATGCACCCTCTCATCTTCGCCTCACTATCAGCAATTGTAGTTTCGCCTCGGTGTATTCATCAGTGGTTCGGACGATAGTTCGGGTAATAGTTCGGGCATACTGTCGCCTCGTGCCTCTGTGTCAAAGAAGCTTCTCACCCTCGTTCATAGGGCCGACTCTGCCCATCCCAGGCCTTCACCCTATGTCGCTCGCTTAGAAGGTGATTGGTTTCAGTGATTGAAGCCGAATCCCGGTGCATCGGTCTCAAACTTTGCTTTGAATTCCATTGCGCGCCCGTTCATCTTCGCCTCAATACTCTGGTAAGTCGCCTCGTGTCTCATCAAAAAAGCTTTGCACCGAACATACCAGACGGTTATGACGGCAGAAGATATCCGCGAGGCTTCTCCCCACACTATGACGCTCGCGGACGATATGGCGGGTAATATGCGGTGGGCGATGGTAGCGATGTGGGGGAGCCTGAGCGTCGCAGCTTCCGCGACGCGAGGGGTGCTGGTAGGCTTCGCGGCGCTGTGTGCGCGCGGCGGCCGCGGAGTAGTGTCAGTAGTCGCGCGCGGGGGAGGAGGAGGGGGGGTGGGGGGAGGGTTTGGGGGTTTCGGCTTCGGGGGTGTCGGGGGCGGTGGGGTCTGGGGGGAGCGCAGGGGGGCGGGGGGTAGCGGGCGGCGGCGGCGCGGCGGCGCTGTCGACGACGCGGGGGGGGCGACGAGCTTCGGTCTTGAGCAATGGGAGGCTACAGAGGCACACGATCCGCTCGGGGAGCGGCTGCTACCGGGTAGGGGCTTCCACCACACGCCCGCTGTTTAGTCGCCCGTCTTTCTGTTGGACTGTCGTTGTCGCTGTCCCGCCTCGGTGTATGTGCCACCCTCACCGCCACCGTCGCGCGACCTGAACCCGTTCTTTCCGCTGCCGAACTGACGCCAACCGGTATGTCCCGTGAGATGTGCGGACGTTGAGCGTGACAGTGGACGAGTGAACGCCCCTGCTGCCGGCGCTGAACCTTCGCAGCCGGGAGTCACGTCACTCGGTCATGGTCACTTTCTCGAACGCGTTGCCTGACGAGACGATACGTCTCTTCTGGGTAAGCACTCCCCTCGCGGCGACCTCCCCTGCCTCCTCTTCCCGTCCCTGCATGCTCCCGTCGCACGTCGCCCTAAAGCGGAGACCCCCCCCGCCCGCCTCCGCTCTTCTTTTCCCCGCATAGTGTCTCGCCCCGAAACGTCGTTGTAATATGTGGGGCTGTATCGGCAACGACGGCAACCCCCTCCCCCCGCCTGCCCTCCCCGTCCCCGCGCTCGTCGGCTGCATGACCCACGTCGCCCTCAACGACCCCACACCTCCTCGCATATACCCACCGTCGCATTGGCTGCCACCCCACCACGCGCCCCCCCGCGCCGCCCCCGCTCCCATCCCCGCCCCGCCCCCTCCCTCGCCGCACGCGTCCACCACGATAACGGTATTGATACTGAGGATCCGTCGTCAGCTCCGATACTCCACACTCCCTCCCGCAGATCAACTACGAGGGCGAGCTGGTGCGATACAAGACGCTGGCGCCCGGCCAGTCGCACCGGCAGGGGGCTCTAACTCGCCCACGTTTCAGGTCAACGTCACACACGGGGTCCAGGGCGGAGGCCTGGTCCCTCCTTATGCACGCTGAGGCGTCCCTCTCTCGCTCACGACGTAAGCACTTGTGGGATATATCAGTAACCAAAAAGGGATGAAGTTGAGCTGAGAAGTGGATGCGTGGAAGCCTCTTCGCAACGGCAGCAGACGTTCGAGACACACCCGTGGACGTTCACTACCGTGGGTTCCCCGCGTCGTCGCTTGGGTGGGGCGGTGCAAGTAGAACATGTTTGACAGCCGTGTTCAAAGCGCCAGCTTCCAATGCTTGGAACTACGAGAACATCAACAACAGGTCTCTAACTTTGCTTTCAATGTCAACTTGCGCCACTATTCCTCGTTGTCAACGGAGCGCCCGTCTTCTTCCCCGACGCCGGCGGCCCGGCGGCGGCGGTGGCGGCTGCGGCCGCCGCGAACGGGAATGGGGGAGTTGCTGCGCTTCACGCTCGGACTGGGGGTGGTGCAGGAGTAGCCAGCGAGCCGATGATGAACGTGGAGCGGCCGGCGGTCGGGCCAGACCTGATTTCCTTGCCACCTCATGAGGTCCAATTTGACTCTGTTAACGAGGGTTTAACATGACTTGGATGACTTGGCGGGCAATATCAGTTAGACCTACCCACATCACCAGACTCTCACCGTTTGAAGAAGGAACCGCCGGCGCATCAGTGGGGCAACACATAGGATGACTCGGCGGGCAATATCTGGCAGGCCCTACCCGTCGTTGCTGCAGTGGAGCTACGACACACACCGCGACTTCCCGCGCTTCTTCCGCGAGGTGGTAGGGTCTGGTGCATGATGCTCGCCGCGCCGTTGGCTGCCACGTCACTCAAGCTACAAGGGAACATAGTGCGATGGGTCATGTCTCGACGGATATTGTCAGACGCATCACAGGGTACTATTAAACTCAATATAATATGATGCGCAGTGCGTTGAATGAGGTGGCAGACAAGACCCGCCACGCCCTACCCCCGTCACCACATGTTAGGATGCTATTGAACTTCAGAAACCAAGGTTCACAGTGCGTTGGATGACGCGGCGCTGAATATCCGCCAGGCCCTACCAGGTGTCGCGCGCGCTGATTTTGTCGCACGGCCGCCTGCAGTGCGACCGCGACGACCAGGAATTCGCCGCCGCCTACCAGGCGCGCGCCTCCTCCTTGTTGCCTGGAAGCGTCATGGCCCCATCCAGCCCCATCGGGGGGTCGTGGGAGAGCCCGCAGTGGGCCGTTGAAGACCCGGTGATAATGGGGGTGGTGCCGGGCCACGCGCCTGACGGTACGGCTGGGCAGATTTTGCTCGCCACGTCATCCAATAGATTACAAACACTCCCGTCCCCTCATATCGTCGGAACGACTTTTGGACACTCATTTCTTGTGGTAAATCCTAAATGGCAGCCTGTGACGTGGCAATCAACATCTGCCAGGCCCTTGGGGGGCGCCATGTCATCCAACGCATTGTCAACCCGCATTTGATGAGAAACGTTGCATCCAATGAATTGGCGAGCAGCAACATATGCGAGTCCCTCCTCGGCGGCTCGCTTCAGGATGTCCGCGTGATGGGACCGGCGGAGCACGACGAGATGGAGCTGGACTCCGAGCTTGGGGGATCTGGACCGGCCTCGGCGTCGTCGGCGGCGGCAACGGTAGGCCTAACCCCTAAACCCTAACCCTAAACCCTAAACCCTAAACCCTAACCCTCAAACCCTAAGCCCTAAACCCTTAAACCTAAAGCAGGGATTGGCAGGTATTGCTCGAATCTGCCAATAATCTGTCTTGATTGAGGGCCTGGCAGACAATGCCTGCCACGTCCTCCTTTGAATCCTCGTATCAAGTTGAACCATCTTTCCATGGGTTGAACGACATTCTGTGACGTGAAACCCTAAACTCTAAACCCTGAACCCTGAACCCTATACCCTAATCCCTAACCCTAAACCCTATCTGCCAGGTCCACTGCCTCTCGCGTCGTTCGACGCATTTCGAGTTCCTGTTCCATGGAGCAAAATGTCATCTGATGACGTGGTGGACATTTCCTGCCAGTCTCGTTACCTGCCGCGTCCTTTGAGGCGTTCAGAACCGTCGTCCATTGAGTTAAACGGCATCATATAACGCGGCGGCCGCAGAGTGACAAGATATGATCTGGTCATACTGTCCGATTGACCGACAGGATGACAGCATCACAGGATTTCGGGGTTCATCTTCAGGATTCTAAGACCATATTCAGGATTTTAAGGTCATACTCAAACCGACAGAACGTCAGAATTCGTGGTCGTCCTGGAGATCGATCCTCCATATCTTGTCACTCTGACGGCGAGCGATATCTGCGGGGCCCTAAGAGACGGCGGCTGTGGCACCGGAAGGCGGCGTCTACAAGACGTTCACCCGCGCCACCACACTGGGCGACCTCCCAATTGAGGTGCTGGCGTACGTGGTCAAGCTGTCCGCCCCTGTCGTGCCGCTGTACACCCCTGTTGAGGCAGGGCCTCTCCCCGCCACCTGTCACATCCCCACTGGCCACCCCGCCAGCTGTCACATCCCCACCGGCCACCCGGCCACCTGTCACATCCCCACTGGCCACCCTGCCACCTGTCACGCCACCACTGGCCGCCCCCGTCGTGCCACTGTACACCCCGGTGGAGGCATGGCATCACTGTATCAGTGCTCGCCACGACATCCACCGCATAGTACACTGGTGCTCGCCATATCATCCACTACACAGCGTACCGGTGGTCGCCACATCATCCACCACATAGTCTGATGGTGTACCGGTGCTTGCCACGTCATTCACCAAATAGTCTGATGGTGAACCGGTGCTCGCCACGTCATCCACCACATAGTCTGATGGTGTAACGATGCTCGCCACTTCATCCATCATAGTGTATCGGTGTGCGTCCGTGGCGAAGCTGGCCGCCCCTGTCGTTTCGCTGTACACCCTGGTGGAGGCAGGGATTCACGGAGCCGTTTCCGTTTGAGTTCAGCTTAATAAGCCGTTACAGCTGTGATTCTGTCCTCGAGGCCTCCAAGCACTTGTTTTGTCTTCGATACCTCATGAGCTCACATGTGAAAGCCGATTGATTCCTTAAACTCAGTTTAGGGGTGACTAATCACCCTTATCTCATCGATACCGAGGGTCTATTTACCCAAGGATCGCGACAAGGTCGGACTTTTCGGCGAATCGGCCGGCGGGATTCTCAATTGTACAATTCTGATTGGTCATAGCGGGTTCGATACCATATCTTCGACACCAGACCCGACACTGAGTTCAAGCCACCAAAGTGGCGAAGTCATCTCTGCTCGCTTCGTCGAAGATGCGAGAGTCAAGCTAAGCTGAAATAGGGACTCTGTATGGGGCCCTTGGAGAAGGACATTGTCATTCCTAACTCTGAACCGGAGCCGGACCCGACGGCGGAGGCGGCGGTGGACGCAGTGGACGCAGTGGACGGGGCGGCGGGGGCGGGGGTGGAGGCGGGGGCGGCGGCCGTGGCGGGGGTGGCTCCGCTCCCTGTGATCCCGGGGATGGCGGTCCCATTCGGCGCGGCTGGTGCGGTCTTCGGATAGTGTACGGACCCATCACACATCACAGAATGACAGAATCAAAGAACACGACGTGTACGGCGCACGACGTTTAGTCGATCGATGATGAAAGGCAGCGAATGTATGACAAGCAGCAAATTGTATGAAAAGCAGCAAATGCTCTGTGCTGGCATTGCCACACAGACGGCGGAATACGAGAAGGCGAACGAGAGACAGAGAGAGAGAAAGATCCTCGATTCGTGAGTATATGGACGCACCAGGTTTCCGCCCTGGCCCCCGTACGACAAACTGAGAACGGACGACGTGTAACAAATATGAAATACTACATAAGGCACAACTGAACAACACTAGTTACAACAAACGCTACGAACACACATATACACCTTGAGAGGACGAGCGAAAGTGAAAGATAGTGAGACGCTTCCGCGTGAATGAGGAGGCAGCAAGCTTCCGCGCAATCCCCCGCGTGTGAGATAATGAGCGAGAAAGACGCTTCCGCATGGCTAAGGAGGCACCAGGCTTTCGCTCCGCGAAAACATGTCTAAAAGTTGGTGCCGTCATCGTCCACCAGCTCCACCTCGTCGTCGTCGTCCTCCTCCTCCTCGTCGCCATCGTGCGGGAGGCTCTCGCGGTTATCGTACCGCCAGACAATAGGGTCATGGAGCACAAGCACTCGACCAGGATCGGAGCATGACTTACCTTCAGGATGAATAATCGTTCAGACACGCGGAGTATACGGGGGGGGGAGGACCAGATTCAACGTTGGTCGAGCGCGTGTTCTCAAAAACCCCCTGGAGGAGGAGGAGGAGGAGGAGTTTCAACGTTGGTCGAGTGATTGTTCTTGATACCAACCCTGCCAGAACCCGGTGTGGTCGCACAGGATCTCGAACACGGTCCCCGCGCACCCGCACCGCTCCAAGTCCTTCACCGTGATCCGCCCGGCCACCTCCGGCTTGACCATATCCTAGGGCCTGGCAGATTATGCCTACTCGACGTCATCCTCCACATTCTAGATCCTCGTGTGTGAATTTAAATAGCATATATCGGGCTTGGCAGATGATGCCTGCCACCTCATCCTCCACCCTCATTTCTTGATCGTAATGGCGTCACATGACGTGGCGAACATGATCTGTCAGGCCCATTGCCTGACGCGTCACACTCTACAATCTTAACCCTCGTTTATCGAGCTGAGTGCCACGTGGTGTGGAGAGCATTATCTGTCAGGCCCAACCATATCGAATAGCTCATCCCGCACATCCATCATGTTGAGGTCATAGTTATCGGGGTCCGCGTGCCAGGATTTAGGGCCCGACAGAGATTGTTCGCCACGTCGTAGGATGTCATCCAACTAGAAACAGTGGGTTCATAATGCGTTGGGTGGCGCGGCGGGCAACAGGCCCGACATATATTGCTCGCCATGTCAAAGGATGCCATTTGACTGAATAAACAAGGGGTCAAAATGCGTTTGGTAACTTGGCGAGCCTGACAGATATTGCTCGCCACATCATAGGAAGCATTAAACTCGATGACAGAGCGCTCAAATCTGTCGGTTGGCACGGATGGCGATAGCTGTCAGGCCCTACCAGGTTTTGTGGATGGATCGGAGGAACGTCCAGATCTCAAGGTTGGTCAACGCACCCGTCTTGTTGACGTCCAGGATGCGGAAGAAATACGCCAGCGAGCAGGGGCTTACACTCGTCCACTTCTCGAGTTCTCGTGAGCACTTTTTGTGGGCTACGTTGGGTCAATTGAGTACATTCGGTAACAAATATGGCTCACGTTGTGCTGATGGACGAGTGGAAGGCCCTGCCAGCGAACTCGGGTGGCTCTTGTTGCTCCACGCCAGCACGAAATCCAGAAACGCCTGGAAATCCATCTCCTTGGCCGTCTCCGCCCGCCGCCGCTTAGGGCCTGACAGATATTGCTCCCCACGTCACAGGATGTATGACACAGTGCGTGAAAGCACTGAGACACTTAGTAACAAGTAGACTAAGTCGTCCCAATAGAGCGTTCTGATTGGTCGAGCTGGCACTAAGTCAGACTAAGTAGCACTAAGTCAGACTAAGTAGCACTAAGTCAGACTGAGTGTCTGAGTGGTTTGGCGCACTTTGTCGTAGTATGACTCGCAGAAAGAGAGTTCAAATAATCTTGAGGACGAGGCGAGCAATGTCTGTCAGGCTCTACCGCTTCTCAATGGACTTGATGACGAATGGATCGGTACTCGAGATAGCCTTTGCCGACCTCGGTCGCGCCGCTACCGCCCCCGCGGCCCCCT
>Ga0307489_10000581_pt1 | contig 22540 bp, 35 predicted proteins | sample SB12metaG_FD_202247 | JGI IMG/M metagenome (GOLD analysis project Ga0307489, IMG submission 202247) | Sea-ice brine microbial communities from Beaufort Sea near Barrow, Alaska, United States - SB 1.2 | ecosystem: Environmental > Aquatic > Marine > Coastal | place: USA: Alaska | collected... | reverse complement strand
CCCGCGCCCCCGCCGTCGCCGCCCCCGCTACCGCCGCCGCTGCTACTGACCTCCCTGTTCCCCGCACCGTGCTGCTCCCCAGTCCCTCCGCCTCCGCCCCTACCGCCACTCTCGCCCCTGCCGCCGCCGCCGCCGCCGCCGCTGCCGACGCCGACGCCCCTGCCGCCGCCGATGCCGCCACCGCCGCGACCCTTGTTCGAAGCGGTCGACGAGGGGGGCGCCGTGTTGGCGGTGGCAATCTGCGGCGTCGCCTCAGCCGCCGCCGCGCGGTCCTCAACCTCGTCTGCCGCCGCCGTCTCCGCCGCCGCCGCCTCTGCCGCCGCTGCCGCCGCCGCCGCCGCCGCCGGAGGCGCAGCCACAGTCTCATCGGAGTCATACCGCGTACCACGTCCTCTGCGCACCACAACCTCCTCCTCCTCCTCATCCTCATCCTCCCCCTCATCCTCCTCCTCCTCCTCCCCCTCCTCCCCCGACCGCTCCCCCTCCATCATGTCCATGGCCGCGGTCATGCGCTCCATCGCCGCCCTCTTTTCCGCAACCGCCGCCGCCGCCTCCGCCTCAATCATGAAGCTCGGGCTCGTGAAGCTGAAACCGGCGAAGACGTCGCCGTCGCCCGACCCCGGCGTGCCCGCCAGCGAGTCCACCGCGTCCTTCGTCGTCCACTGCTCGTCGAAGTTGGCCGTGCAGAGCTCCCCCTCCACGGTCGGTCGGAACGGCGGCGGCACCCCGCGCACCTCGATCTTGCTCCAGTTGACCCCGTGGAAGAACTTGTGCTTCCGCACGTTCTCCGTGCCTAACGCCCCGGCACCCAGCCGCTTGTCCTGCTGCCGCTCCAGCAACGCCTGGCAGGAGGGCCGTTGAGAGCAAGCACTCGACCGAGATCGGAGCGTGACGTACCTACAGTGTGACCGCTCAACAGAGGCAGGAAGGATACGAGGGAGGAGGAGTAGGACACTTAACGTCGGTCGAGTGCTTTGTTCTCAACTGCCCCCATGCCTTGATGAGGCCCACGACTTCCGAGGTGAAGAACGACGGCATCTTGAGCTTGGCCGAGCAGATCGCCTTTTGGATGGCCGGCTTGTTTTTGCCGCGGAAGGGGAGCTGCCCCGTCAGCATCTCGTACATGAGGACCCCCACGCTCCACCAGTCCGCCGCCTTGTCGTGCCCCTTGGCGTTCAGAATCTCCGGCGCCGCGCGCTAGGATCGCCGATCAACACATCACGGCGCAAGTCAGGTATGCACAACACCTATTTGGGTGAGAACAGGAATCACAAGGTCGCAACACGGTCAGGTACACACCGCAAATGTTACTTACCATGCAGGCATTTAGTCAGACGCACCGAGGACATCTTATCCCGTGTCCCCTTATCAGCACTGAATAGATCACATAACATTGTGAAATACGCACAGGCAATTTGTCAGAGATATGAGGACCAAGGTCGGCTTATCCCCTAAGGTGCGCCGCCGATTCACACCAACTCACCCAAACTCACCTGAAGTGCTCGCAGCCTGGCACCAGTTCACCCAACTCGCATGTCTCATTGCACCAATTCACCCAAACGTGGGAGCTGGCCGCGACCCCACCATGTAGTCAATGGATCCCACGAGGGAGTTGGTCCGCTTCGCCGGGTTGGGCTCCTGCCAGGAGGGTCGTTGAGGACAAGCACTCGACCGAGATCAGAGCATGATTCGCCCCGGGGTACCTTCAGGGTGAATGCTCATACAGATGCGCCGACTCGGTTCCTTGATTCAGCATTGGTCTAGTGATGCTTCTCAATGACCCCCTGCCTGTTGCTTGGCCAAACCAAAGTCGGTCAGCTTCACGTGCCCCTCGGAGTGGGGCCCGGCAGAAATCGGTCTCAAAACGTCAGCCGGATGCCATGTACGAGTAGCTCAATAAACGAGGGTTGGCGAATGTGTTGAAGACGTGGGGAGATGTCGGCCAGGCCCTAAACATGCCTTGCCACACCACCGCAAGTGTGTTACAGGCGAGCCCGGCAAAATATGCTCAAAACGTAATGCAAGCAGCGTTTAATGCAATAAATGAGAGTTGGCGAATGTGGTGAGGTACGTTTTGAACGAACGTCAGCCGGGCCCCGCGGCCGGGTCCTGCCTCGGAATCCAGCAGGATGTTCTCGGGCTTGAGGTCGCGGTGCATGATGTTGAGCGAGTGCAGGTGGCCGATGGCGCACACGATCTCCGCCGCGTAGAAGCGCGTCAGGTTTATGTCGAACAACCCTCCGCGTATGGCCTCACACCAGCTGCTCCCGCGGCTGAGTGGTGGCGCTGGCGTGCCTGGCGGCGTCTGCGAGCATTTCAGAGGTATCAAGCTGGGATGAGGCATGCACTACTTTCCGTGGTGGCTTGACTGGTAGCATCTTTGAGTATTTTAGAGGTACCAAGTCTGGGCAAAACGGCTGCCACTTAGACTCAGCATCGGGTTATCTAGCGAAGCAAGCGCCCAGCCTCAGCTAAGGTGGATGGGGTGGGTATGATGCTGACAGTGTGCGCACATTAGTCTGAGGGCGAGGGTGACTGGGAAGGGGAGTGGTGTGTGTCCCGGCCTTGGCGGTAGAGCCAGAAGAAGAGGTGACCGCCATTGATGAAGTCGAGGATGAGGTACAGCTTCTGCGAGGTCTGGAAGCTGTACCGCATGGCAGGGGCTTACACTCGTTCACTTCTCACCTCAACGTCAGCACGTTTTGTTGGATACGATGGGTGGTTTCAGTAGCGGCAACATAATCGATGAGTCATAACCCATCACAAACTGGACACGACACGGCTCACTGACCAAAACGGCTTAGCATGAGCTGAGAAGTGGACGAGTGTAAGCCCCTGCCGCATGGTCACCACGTACGGGTGGTGGATGACCGTGAGGATGTCGCGCTCGGCGCGCATGTAGTCGGCCTGGTCGCGCGCGATCACCACCTCCTTCTTCATTACCTTCATCGCGTAGATCAGACCCGACTCCTTCTTCCGCACCAGGAACCAAGGGCTTGCACTCCTCCACTTCTCAGCTCAACGTAAGCACCTTTTGTGGGTTTCGTTGGGTACATTTCGTAGATATCCGGGTGACAACTCGTCACAAACTGGACACAAAACGGCTCACTGACCAAAATGGCTTAGGATGAGGTGAGATGTGGGCCAGTGTAAGCCCCTGCCTGGAACACCTTCCCGAACGCGCCCTGACCCACCACCAGGGCCGATGCACTCGTAAATATCTCGGCTCAACCTGAGTCGTTTCGTCACTGGAACCACTGGGCGTATCCCGCCAAAAGTGATTAGGAGTTTTGAGCCGAGAAGTGGAGGAGAGTGCGGCCCTGCCCACGAGGCACAGCATCTCGAAGTCGTCGGGCGTGAGGCGGCGCTCCGTGATGACCTCGCTCCGCGATGACCTCGCCCCGGCCCCGCTGCCGCCCTCGCCCGCCGTCTTCTCCATGTTGCACAGCAGGCCGGAGTCGATGCGTCGAAGGTTGGACGCCAGCAGCGACTGGCTTAAACCGGTGGTTAATCCAGACACCGGGGTGGCAGGTGACGCCGGTGGCGCGGCCGCCGCCGCCGCCCCCGCCGCCGCCCCCGCCGCCGCCGCCGCGGGGGGCTGCCCTGAGGACGACCCGGATATCTGATTCCACACCTGCTTCATGGTTGGCGACCCGTCCCCGCCAACGCCGCCACCGCTTCCGCCGCCGCCGCCGCCGCTTGTGCTGCCGCCTCCTCCGCTCGCGTTAAAGCCGCTGGTGCTCTTGACGGCCGACTTGGCCGACACAGCCGGAGCGCTGCCCATTTGAAGGCTGGCGTCGATGGCATCGCGCGCCTGCGCGGCGGCGTACCCGCGCAGTTGCGCCGCCTCCGCCTTGGTGTCCGCGCTCGCCCCCACCATGCTCGTGCGCGCCTCTTGCGTGGCCTTAGCGAGCGCCCCCTGTAAAGCACGGCGAGACGAGGGACGGGCGCGCGTGTTGGCATTTGGTATTTTGGCGCGCGCGGTGACGTGACCAGGCTTCGCGCGTGAAATGCTTTTGTGTCGGCGGGGAGTATAGTGATGCGCACCTCGTCGGGTGTGTCGAGCGTGCTCTGGGAGTGCGGGCTGTTCTCGTCAGACTCGCCGGTGTTGAACAGCTCGTCGAAGTCCATGTCATCCACGTTCGGGCGCACCCGGCCCCCCCCGCCGCCGCCGCCGCCGCCGCCGCCCCCCGGGATGTCCATGGTTATCTTGGGTTGGAGGGACGTGAGTGGACGCGTAGTGTAGTAGCGCCGCTCTCTCCCTCGCGCGCGGACGCGGAGCCCGCTCGCGACCTCACAAAGCCCGCGCAGTACCTCCGTCAGCTCAGTAGTACCGGCGACGCGACCCAGGCACGGTGACGAGCGCGCGCGGCGGAAAGGCGCAAAGGTATGTGGCGGCGGCGCGACACCGACAACACTCACGTCCGAACTGCCAGCTGTGATTTTCCAAAGGAACAAATGCGCGGCGCCCGCACCGGGGAACGATGGCGCGGAGCGGAGGTAAAATGTAATTCAACACACTAAACCCTAAACCCTAAACCCTAAACCCTAAACAACCTTCATCAATCCCGCGCGCGCGTCGCCAGCTTGACACCCGCCTCGAATCGGCACAAGCAAGTCGGCACAAGCAATCGCGCGAGGATGGCGCTCAGGATGGTGGCACAAAGGCTCGTGAAGTCCGACCTCTTCACGCCGCGAAGTGTCGGGGGAGGGCGCTGCTCCTCTGCGGTCGTCGCCGCGCACCGCCGTTCGCCACCGCCGGCGTTGTCCAGTCCGATAATAACTGCCGCGCGGGGGGTGTGCACGTCGGCATCGTCGGCGTCAGCGCCGGGCAACGCGTCCTCCGACAGCGCGCCGTCGGCGGCGGCGGCGGCGGTTCGCATCAAGCTGAAGGACCCGGACCTGCTGCGCACGCAGTGCCTGATCGGCGGCCGCTGGGTGGGCGCGGAGTACGGCACCACCCTGGCCGTCACCAACCCCGCGACGGGCGAGGTCCTCGCCAGGGTGCCCATGATGGGGCAGGGGGCCCGGCAGATGCTGCTCACCACGTCATAGGCTGCCCTTTAACTCAAGAAACAAGGGTGCAAAGTGCGTTTGCGGTAGACGACATGGCGAGCAGCGTTTGCCAGACCCTGCGATGGGGGCGGGCGAGACGAACGCCGCCATCGCCGCCGCGAGCGCCGCGTTTCCAGCGTGGGCGGCGCAGACGGCGGCGCAGCGCGGCGCCGTGCTGCGACGCTGGAACGATCTCATCGTGGACAACGGGGACGACCTCGCGCGTATCATGGTGGCCGAGCAAGGCGGGGTCAGCTACCAGTGCCCGTCACGTGAGTGTGTGAGAGTGTGTGTGGTTCACGTCTGTGCCCACTGACGTCATCATCAGGCTGAGCAAGTAATCCCCAACATATCAGTGACACTCACTGTACCCTCACGCATCAGGGCCGAGCAAACACCTTCACGTCAGTGTGACTCACGTCTTCAGGTCCGGGCAGACAATGCCTGTCATGTCAGTAGCTCTATCACTCACGTCATCCAGCGCCTCGTTCATCGAGTCTGACGCCATCCTCTGACGCGGCGAGCGGCGTGCAGCCACGCACCCGGCCCTCGCGCACGGCAAGCCGCTGGCGGAGGCGACGGGCGAGGTGGCGTACGCCGCGAGCTTCGTGGAATGGTTCGCGGAGGAGGGCCGGCGCGCGTACGGCGAAGTCATCCCATCGCACAACGCCTCTTCGCGCCTCTTCGCGCTGCGGCAGCCCATCGGCGTCACCGCCGCCATCACCCCCTGGCGGGGCCGGGGCCTTACACCCCGTTCCCTTTTCAGCTTCGAAGTTGAGATGCTTGTCCCTGAGACCAATGGCACTTAACGTCTCGAAGGTTCTTCAGTTGAGTTGAAAAGGGAAGGAGTGGCCAGGCCGTGCCACCTGGAATTTCCCGCTGGCGATGATCACCCGCAAGGCCGGCGCCGCGCTGGCGGCCGGGTGCACCATGGTGATGAAGCCCTCGGAGGAGACGCCGCTGTCGGCCTTCGCGCTGGGCGTGCTAGCCGAGCGCGCGGGGGTACCGCCCGGGGTGCTCGCCTTCGTCACGGGGGACCCCGCGGCCATCGGCGGCGCGCTCACGTCCAGCCCGGTCGTGCGCAAGCTGAGTTTCACGGGCAGCACAGCGGTGGGGAAGCTGCTGATGCGGCAGTGCGCCGACACGGTCAAGCGCACCAGCATGGTAGGGCGGTGCAGGTTGACCCTATCAAACCTACGTTGAAAGCGCCTGGAATTAAGCTCTGAAAACTGAAACATGACAAACCGCTTTCAGAATTTGCTTTCAAGATCAACTTGCGCCGCTACAGCATGGAGCTCGGCGGCAACGCGCCGTTCATCGTGTTCGCCGACGCCGACATCGACGCCGCGGTGGCGGGGGCTATGGCTAGCAAATTTCGCAACAGCGGGCAGACGTGCGTGTGCGGTAGGCCCAAACGGAATATGTGTTTGTTTTGCCCAAATTCCCTATGCTGAATTCCCCAAATTCAGCCTATTATGCTCGGACTATGCCCAGTTATGCCCAGTTAGACGACTGATTTCCCAAAGTCACGCAGGTCAAATGCCGAACAATGCCAAAAGCGTTCCGCACGTGCCCCCAAAGCGCCCAAAATTTCCAGAAAACGCCCAAAATCCCGAGAGACTGCCTAAAATTCCCTCGAAAATGCCTACTATGCCAAAAGTAATGCCGGCAAATTCCGTTGGCCCTAGTGAGCGCGCAGCGTTTCCTCGTCGCGGCGCCCGTGCACGAGGAGTTCGCGCGGAAGCTGGGTGAGGCGGCGGCGGCGCTGGTGGTGGGCGACGGGCTGGAGGGGCCGACCGACCAGGGCCCGCTCATCACGGTGGCGGCGCTGGCCAAGGTGGAGGCGCACGTCGCCGATGCGGTCGGGCCCGCCAGGTGTTCACCGCCACGTCATCCAATGCGTTTTGATCCCTCTGCCACGCCATCCAACGCAATTTCTTCCTCGCTTCTTGGTTTAATGGGCATGCTATGACGCAGCGAGCAGTATCTGTCACGCTGTCAGGCCCTGTGACACGCTGGCGAAGGGAGCGAAGGTTCTGACGGGGGGCGAGCGCTTGTACCCCCTCGGCACCCCTGCGGCCGGCGGCGCGTTCTACGCCCCCACGGTGCTGAGCGGTTGCGGGCCGGACATGCTGGTGTTCAGCGAGGAAACCTTCGGGCCCGTGGCGCCCATCGCCATCTTCCAAACCGAGGCCGAGGTGGGGCGGCGCGCGTACCCCGTCAACATCAAGTTCAGTGTTGGAGGCAGTTGGTCCTTTAAGGTGGACTGCTGTGATCGGTCGAGAGGATCACTGCGCTCGAGATGTATTGGTTGCACTGTATGTTGTGGTTTGGATCGGAACGCTCTGATTGGCCGAAATGCTTTGATTCGATAACCAACCCAACACTGCGTTTAACCCGGCATCATCCCATCCACGCTCACGGCACCGGTCATCATGAAATGACTCCGTGTAAATGCGGCGGGCCTTTAGCGGAGGCGATAGCACTGGCGAACTCGACGCGCGCGGGGCTGGCGAGCTACGTGTACACGCGGGACGTGGGGCGGCTCTGGCGCGTGGCGGAGGCGCTGGAGTTTGGCATCGTGGGTGCCAACACGGGGCTGGTCAGCGCGGCGCCGGCACCCTTCGGGGGCGTCAAGGAGAGCGGCGTCGTAGGGACACGCCTGCATTCCCCGCCACGTCACCGACATGCATTCCCCGCCACGTCATCGACACGCACTTCAGCCCTCGGTTTGTCTTAGTTAAATGGGAACCTATGATGCGGCGCATATTATCTGGCGGGCCCTACAGGGCGGGGCGCGAGGGGGCGCGGCAGGGGCTGGAGGAGTACCTGGAGGTCAAGTACCTGTGCATCGGCGGCCTCGCTGCCTGACTCGAGTGTGACACCGGTAGCATATGGACAACACAGGCAGGGGTGAGGAGGAGGGGGGCGTGTGGAGCGCCCAGAAGCATGCTCGAAACGGGGTGGGAAGTGCGGAACGAAACGAAGCCACGAATCACAAACGAGCGCGCACTGTACAACAACGTCAATGTCGTAATATGACGACGCTATAACGCAGCTAGCATACAATGGGACGGGTGCCAAGTAAACTATAAGAGCATCACTGTCATTGACACGATCCACGGAGCGCCTTTCAACCTCATGCCCTCAACCAACGACCATCCAACTCTTGAACCTGCCATCCTAATTCTAACCCTTCCGGCGCACTTATAATTTGGCGATACTCGCGGCGCTGCTATGTACGATTGACAGCTCCGCAATGCCGACGGCATCGGTGCCGGCGATCAGCTTCTCCACCCCCTTGTCGCCCCCCTCGTCCCCCTCCTCCTCCTCCTCCTCCTCCTCCTCTTCCTCTGGCGCCGCCTCCTTCGCCGCGTTCCCCTCCCCCTCCCCCCCCTCATCCTGCTCCTCGTCATCCCCACTCCCCGCCACCGCCGCCCTTGCCCTCCTTCACGGACTTACAGGCAGTGTCATGTCCAGCTTTACTGTAGGCCGTGTGATGAAGCGGGCGCAGGAGCACGGCTGCCCGTGGAACGAGTGGAACATTGTTGCGAGGCGGCTCAGGGCGCGCACCTGGTGGTGTTGAAGTGGGCGCGGGAGCAGGACTGCCCGTGGGATTTAATCAACGTTGTTCGCTCGCCGCGTGGGGCGGGCACATTGAGGTGGTGCGATGGGCACGTGAGCACGGCTGCCCGTGGGACCGGTGGACGACTGACAACGCCGCTCGGGGCGGGCACCTGGAGGTGTTGCGGTGGGCGCAGGAGCGCGACTGCCCGTGGAACGAGTCGGAGTGTGAGCTCGATTCAAAGGGCCACGCGCGAGATTGTGGCATGGGTGCGGCAGCAACCCGAGCAGGACGAGCGCCTCTGTCACGTGATGCAGACATTCATACCCAGTCAATTCGATGTATCCATACGCCAACTTATCCGGAGGACTTTGTGTTGGATGTGGTTGTGCGGCGCGGGCGGGGCCGGCGTCGCCCGCCACTGATCAGCTGAGAAGAAGTTGCCGCCGCGCAGCATGTGCTGAGAGGACTCGGTGGGAAGATGTAATAGCTTGCTAGTGCGTCCGAGACGGTTCCTTGTACTAGTACATCCCATCGGCATCTAAGCCTGATAGCTTGCACGAATCGTCGATGTTTTTACAATACATTTTCAATGTGAGACTCGGGCCTGCGCGCATGCTGCGATACACACGGGCCGAAACGTACAGACTTGAGAGTTGAGAGCTATTTGGCTTCCCAGACTGGCCCGGAAATCGGATTAGTCACGCGGCTATCTCGGCGGTCCCTGCTCCATCAGCACTTTCAGTGACTGTTTGAGAGCTTCGTCGTCGGGACTCTCTTTGAGGCCGCGCCGGAAGCAGTCCGCAGCCTGCTTGAAGCACGGGCCCGCCTTCCGAACCTCCCCGCACCGGCGCATGAGCTCTGACTGCATGGCGCGTACACTGCCGAGGCCTTGGAGCGTAACGGAGTCCCTCGGGTCGAGCTCGAGCGCCGCTTCAAACTTGGGCACGGCGAGCTCATACATCTCAAAAGCACGTTCGTTGCGCGCACGTTCGTTGCGGCCCTGGATGGAGTGTGTGTATGCCATGCGATACAGCGCGATGCCCCATTCGTTGAGCGCCTGAGGATGGAAGGAGGGGGAGGAAAGAGACGCGACGGTCAAGTGGCCAACACTAGTAAGGGTTGAGCGTCGGGCGCAGTGTGGGTACACAGATGAGCCTCGACCGGCGGCGACGGCGTCAACATGTCTTGTCTCGCGGCGCGCAGTGCAGTGCATTAGTTCACCTCCAAACAACAACAAAGCTGCAACCGTGTGCGAATAATAAGGCCTGCAGGCGAAGACGGGGAACCTGGTTTAACTCCCGCGGCGTGCGGGGGCACGCACCTCGGAGTCCGCGGGGTTGGCCTGCAGGTTCAGCTCCGCGCGCGCGATCACCTCCTCCCAGTACTTGGTGTCCTCCAGCTCCTTCAACGGAGACGGCGGTTCGGGCATTTGGTGGAACTGTCGCGGGTATGTGTGCGGCGGCTCGCCGGAGGAGAAAGCGCAGTATAACCGCTCGACGCCGGCGGCGAGGGCAGTGAGGACCAGCGCGAGCAGGCTGCCGAGTGTCGCCCTCGCCGTCGACGGCGGTTCGTTGCCGGCAGCGGTGCCCATGCGGCGGGCAGCGGGGTGCCGTGGCGGGAAGGGAGGAAGAGGGGAGGGGGAGGCACCGCCGCCTCCGCCGGTGCCGCGCCCGCCACCGCCCACGACGTCCAAGCTCCGGCAAGTGAGCGCCTGACGAGCTAGCGCCGTCGCAGCGGTCTGCTGTGTCAAACCGCGCCACGCCGCCGCCCCCAGCCCCGGGGGCGGCACCAGCACTGTGGCGAGCGGGGTAAAAAAAGACGAAGCGGCCTCACCGCGCGACCGCGCCACATCAGGCCGGCGGTGCGCAGGGCGCCGAGAGGCCTGCATAGCGCAGCCATGGGAGATGAGAAGGTGGCGCCGCACTTACGCGGAGTTATGCCGCCTCGGTGCGCGCGACGTTGTGGCGCCTTCCGATGAACGGTCCGAGACTCCGAGTGGACGAGCACAGCTTGTTCGTATCTACTGGTATCTTCCTTCGCGAAGCTTCGCACAGCTTTCTGACTCCCCAACTTGGGGTACCTGCAACACACCCAGTGTTGCAGCTATGTAACCTTGCGCTCAGATCGATCGGGCTGAATTCCTTCACGACAGCACTTCGTATGGGTATATCGGCGGGCCTCCAACTTTGAGCGGCAGCTCTGGGCGCGCAACGCGCGAGCCTCAGCGTTCGCAGTAAACGCAGCGCCCCATTTCAAACTGCTTCCAAAACAGGCTCAAAATAGATGATTCACCCATTTGGGTCGAATCTTGATCGGTCGGATTTGGTCGGTGGCTAAGTGGGTAACAGGCGCTTCCTTCTCCGCCCACTGACAATTTCCGGTCGCCTACGTACGCCAGGCTGTACAACATCGTCAACATCGTAATATGACGACGCTATAACGCAACTAGCATGCAATGGGACGGGTGCCAAGTAATGCTATAAGAGCATCACTGTTGTTGACACCATCCGCGGAGCGCCTATCAACCTCATGCCCTAAACCCACGACCATCCGACACTTGAACCTACCATCCTAACACTACCTGTAACGCTTCCGGCGCACTTCTCATTCGGCGATACTCGCGGCGATGCTATCTACGATTGACAGCTTCGTAATGCCGACGGCATCGGTGCCGGCGATCGGCTTCTCCACCCCCTTGACGTCCCCCTGGCCCCCCTCCTCCTCCTCCTCTTCCTCCTCCTCTTCCTCCGGCGCCGCCTCCTTTGCCGCGTTCCCCTTCCCCTCCCACCCACGATGACCATGACCGCTCGCCGCTAGGGATGGGCACCTGAAAATGATGAAGTGGCGCGGGCGGAGCACGGCTGCCCGTGGAACGAGTGGAACATTGTTGCGAGGCGGCTCAGGGCGCGCACCTGGTGGTGTTGAGGTGGGCGCGGGAGCAGGACTGCCCGTGGGATTTAATCAACGTTGTTCGCTCGCCGCGTGGGGCGGGCACATTGAGGTGGTGCGATGGGCACGTGAGCACGGCTGCCCGTGGGACCGGTGGACGACTGACAACGCCGCTCGGGGCGGGCACCTGGAGGTGTTGCGGTGGGCGCAGGAGCGCGACTGCCCGTGGAACGAGTCGGAGTGTGAGCTCGATTCAAAGGGCCACGCGCGAGATTGTGGCATGGGTGCGGCAGCAACCCGAGCAGGACGAGCGCCTCTGTCACGTGATGCAGAGATTCATACCCAGTCAATTCGATTTATCCATACGCCAAGTTATCCGGAGGACTTTGGATTGGATTTGTTGTGCGGCGCGGGCGGGGCCGGCGTCGCCCGCCACTGATACGCTGAGAAGAAGTTGCAGCCACGCAGAATGTGCTGTGAGGGCTGGGTGGGAATATGTAACAGCTTGCTAGTGCGAGACGGTTCCTTGTACTAGTACATCCCATCGGGATCTACGCTTCATAGCTTACATGAATCGTCAATGTTTTTACAAAATACTATCAATGGGAGACTTGGGCCTGCGCGCGTGCCGCGATACGCACGAACAAAAACGAACAGGATTGAGAGTTGAGAGTTGAGAGTTGTTCGGCTTCCCGGACCGGTCCGGAAATCGGATTAGTCACGCGGCTATCTCGGCGGCCCGTACTCCGTCGCCTCTTTCAGTGCCTGTTTGAGATCTTCGTCGTCGGGACTGACTTTGAGTCCGCGCCGGTAGCATTCCACAGCCTGCTCGAAGTACGGGCCCGCCTTCTCGACCTCCTCGCACATGCCCTTGAGGGTTGACTGCATGCCGTGGACACCACCGAGGACGTGGAGCACCCGGGAGTCCCTCGGGTCGAGCTTGAGCGCCGCTTCAAGCTTGGGCGCGGCGAGCTCACACATCTCCCAAGCACGCTCGTATATGCTATGGTTGTAGTGTACGATTGCCATGTTCATCAGCGTGGTGCCCCAATTGTAGAGCGCCTGATAGAAGAAGGGGGAGGAAAGGGACACGACGGTCAAAGAGCCAACACTAGTATGAAGGGTTGAGCGTCTAGCGCAGGGTGAGTACACAGAAGAGCCTCGACCGGCGGCGACGGGCGTCAACCAGTCTTGTGTCGCGGTGCGCAATGCAATGCGCCAAGGCTCCTCTAGACAATAACTCAGCTGCAGCAGCCGTGTGCGAATAATAAGACCCGCAGGCGAGGGGTTCCTGGTTTGACTCCCGCGGCGTACGGGGCCACGCACCTCGGAGTCCGCGGGGTTAACCTGCAGGTCCAGCTCCGCGCGCGAGATCATCTCCTCGTCGTACTTCGTGCCCTCCAGCTCCTTCTCCGGAGGCGGGTGTGCGGGCATTTGGTGAAACTGTCGCGGGTATGTCGGCGGCCCCTCCTCCATCGCCTCTTTCAGTGCCTGCTTGAGATCTTCGTCGTCGGGACTCTCTTTGAGGCCGCGCCGGAAGCACTCCACAGCCTGCTCGAAGTACGGGCCCGCCTTCTCGACCTCCCCGCACCGACACTTGAGGTCTGACTGCATGTCGCGGACACCACCGAGGACGTGGAGCACCCGGGAGTCCCTAGGGTCGAGCTTGAGCGCCGCTTCAAGCTTGGGCGCGGCGAGCTCACACATCTCCCAAGCACGTTCGTATCTGTCATGGATGGTGTGTGCGATTGCCATGTTCATCAGCGCGTCGCCCCAATGGTTGAGCGCCTGAGGATAGAAGGAGGGAGAGGAAACAGACGCCACGGTCAAATGGCAAACACTAGTAAGGGTTGAGCGTCTGGCGCAGGGTGGGTACACAAATGAGCCTCGACCGGAGGCGACGGAGTCAACCTGTCTTGTCTCGCGGCACGCAATGCAACGCGCCACCATGGCTCTTCCGTACAATGACAAAGCTGCAGCCGCGTGCGGATAATAAGACCGGCAGGCGAGGGGGACCTGGTTTCACTTCCGCGGCGGCCGGGGCCACGCACCTGGGAGTCCGCGGGGTTGGCCTGCAGGTCCAGCTCCGCGCGCGCGATAATCTCCTCCCAGAACTTGGTGAACTCCAGCTCCTTCTCCATCGGCGGCGTTGCGGGCATTTGGTGGTATGGTCGCGGGTATGTGTGCGGCGGCTCGCCGGAGGAGAACGCGCGGTATAACCGCGTGGCGCCGGCGGCGAGGGCAGTGGGGACCAGCACGCGCGGGCTGCCGAGCGTCGCCCTCGCCGTCGACGGCGGTTCGTTGCCGGCAGCGGTGCCCATGCGGCGGGCAGCGGGGTGCCGCGGCGGGAGGGGAGGAAGAGGGGAGGGGGAGCCGGCGCCGCCTCCGCCGGTGCCGCGCCCGCCGCCGCCCACGACGTCCAAGCTCCGGCAACTGAGCGCCTGACGAGCTAGCGCCGTCGCAGCGGTCTGCTGCGTCAAACCGCGCCACGCCGCCGCCCCCAGCCCCGGGGGCGGCACCAGCACTGTGGCGAGCGGGGGGAAAAAAGACGAAGCGGCCGCACCGCGCGACCGCGCCACATCAAGGCCGGCGGTGCGCAGGGCGTCGAGAGGCCTGCATAGCGCAGCCATGGGAATTCAGAAGGCGGCCCCGCACGTACGCGGAGTTATGCTACCTCGATGCGCGCGACGTTGTGCGCTTCTGATTGAACGGTCCGAGGAGACGAGCACCGTTTTGACAAGATCTTGACGAGACCGCTATCTACGAGTACAACCCTAAAGCCTAACAATGAACCCTAAACCCACCAGCTAACCGCCAGCTCGTTCCGCCGCGCAGCGTTGCAAGAAATCAAAGAAACCACACCACCCGAGCACGACATCGCCATGACACACACCGCCGCCCCGCCCGCCGCCCGCCGCCCGCCGCCCGCCGCCCGCCGCCCGCCGCCCACCGCCCCGCACCATGGTGCTGCAGGTGCTGTACGTGAAGGCCGACCTGCAGAACATCGGCTCCATCGTGTTCCCGCGCGACCTGCAGTACTGCTTCGACGTCAAGGATGCGCAGAGCGACGAGGCCAAGCAGGGCGTCTTCCTCTGCGGTGCGTGCCGCGCCGCTCAACGCACCCCAGGACCAACCCCCACCGCCGCCGAGACCACCCGCCACCCTCGCCCCCGCCCCCGCCGCCGCCCCCGCCGCCGCCGCTACCGTCATGGACGCTGCACGACCCCCGACCCCAGACAGACACACCAGTACTCTTTGAGCAATCAGGCAACTAGCTCTCGGCGTCCCTCCCTCGGTTTGCTCCCAACGTTTCGGCACCCTCCTCGATCTCGCCCGTGTGCCAGGGTGCTACTTGTAGGTGTGCCAGGGGTGTGTGCTTCCCTTGGAGTGTGCGTGTGTCCCGGGCGAAGCGTGGCACGAGCGGCGGGCGGCGCCAGTCGTATTGCGACAGCGCCGGTCCCAACGCGCTGGCCGCGACCCCCGAGCGCCCGCGCGCCAGGAATGCTGACGAGGCTCGCCCGATGGAAGCGAAGCCGTGGTGCCGTGCGCGTGCCTCGTGCCGTCGAGGCGCCGGGGGGCGGCGGAGCCCCCGCCGGAGCCCCCGGCGGGATGGGGTCCCCCGCCAATGTCATCACCTCCGTGAATAACTCCCACAACGAGGTTGTCGCCAGCACCTAGGCCAAGATGGACGCGCTGTCCGCGTTGCCCGCCGCAATCGCCGCCGCCTCCCAGTCCCCGCCTGGCGCTTCACAGGAATCGCGACTGCCCACTGGATACCATCCGGTGGTGCCGGTCCTCTCTTTCGCCTCTGTATTTCTGCCCTCCCACCTTCGCTCAATCTTCGATTCTCAGCAGACTACACTGCAACGCTAGTGGTATGATAGCCTTGAAGCCTAGCGGCAAGACTACAGACTACAAAACGAGTGAGACGTGTCAAAGTGTGGGCACGGGGTACAGCAGACAAGAGGGCTGCTGGATACGTGAGAACACAGACACGTGACGCCCGGCGAGCCGCGCTGTTGTAGCGACAGAGAATCGCAAATACAACCGACCGCTATCGCTAGCTCCAAGTTAACACCTCTACCAACTTTCAAGGGAACCCTGCGGTGGTTATCGACGCGCCGCCCAAGCTTTGCTTGTCGCGCTGCCCGCCGAGAGCCACCAGCCCGCAGTGGCCACCCTCTCGCTGTACGCTCGAAACCAACCAAACGACTGAACGCCTCGCTCCGCGCCCCGCGCTTATGCTTGTCGAACTAAGCTAGTGCTGGCGATAGGGGGGTTTAAACTAAGCTAGTTTAAGCTAATTTAGGGGCTAGTGGTTAGTGGGTTAGTGGGTTAGTATTGGGGGTTACAGTGGTTTAGTAAAATAGGGGTGTTTAAACTAGGCTAGTTTAAGCTAGTTTAGGGGCTAGTGCTTAGTAGACTAGTTTAGGGGCGACAAGTATTGCCCTGCCCTGACGCCTCGCCCCCCCCCCTCGCCCCCTGCCACCCGGCCGGTGCAGCCGACGACGAGGCGGAACTGAACGGCAGCTCGCACACCGCCAACTTCGTGATGCGCTTCCCGGGCTGCAAGAAGCAGTGCAGCGTCTCCTTCGAATCCGTCAAGGCAGGTCTCACGCAAGTATCAATATCTGAGCGGGAGTGTGTGAGTGCGTGTATTCAAAAGCGTGTGTATTCAAAAGCGTGTGTGAGTGCGTGTATTCAAAAGCGGACCAGGCTGACCAGCTATCAACCAGACCACCCATCTGGCATCAGGAACAGCCGGCTGGAAGTTAAGCTTGGAACATAGCGGCGGGGCGGCTCTGCGCGAGGGGCGTGACGCGCGACACCATCACGGCCGAGGACAGCGGCAACTTCGTGCCCATCATGGGCTTCGACTGCCGCGGCCTGGAGCTCTCCAAGTGGACCCCCACGGCAGGGCGTACCATTCTACCCAATTACACTTCAGTATGGCACCATTAGACCTACAGACACGTTAGTATGGCACCATTTTACCCAATGTACACGTCAGTACGGCACCTTTCTACCCAATATACAGATCAGTATGGTGCCATCCTACCCAATTTAGAGATCATCTGGTGGACGCCCACGGCAGGGCCGCGCAGTTGTTCATCCCCACCGGTTGAGTCTCAACTGGGAGGAGGATACGGCGAGGCACACGTGTACACTACCAGTACGAGCAATCCATCAGGTTGAGCTAGCGCGGGAGCCAACTGGCGTGAGCATGAGGCATCAGGCCCTGCCCTGCGGAGGGCCTGGTGGTGAAAAGCACAAAGGGCACCAAGTGGGCAGGGCCGGACCTGAATACTTTCCCCCCTCGTCTAAGTACAATTTGCAGCTGGCACTTGAGCTACCTTGAGGTATTGGGTGGACCAACTCGAGCGGTGTCAGGGACAAACGGCTCAAACGGCTCAAACGGCTCAAACGGCTCAAATGGCTCAAACGGCTCAAACGGCTCAAACGGCTCAAACGGCGCAAAGGTAAGTTGGATAATGTAATCAGATAAGGCCCTGGGAGTGGGAGGACGTGGACCTGGGGGTGGACCCGGACGGGTGGTACGAGTACTGCGAGGCAGGGGGGTTGCTTTAGAACATTCACTCGACCGACGTTCAATCTTCCTCTCCTCCTCCGCACATCGTCTGTATGAAGGGGGCATTGAGAATAAGCCCTCGACCGACGTTCAATTGACTCTTCCTCCTCCGCGTGTCTGTATGAGGGGGTTATTGAGAACAAGTACTCGACCGACGTTTAATCTCCTCCTCCTGCTCCGCGCGTCGTCTATACGCATGAACATTCACCCTCAATGTAACAGAAGTCATGCTCCAATCTCGGTGGAGCGCTTGTTCTGAATGACCCTGCTGCGAGGCGGTGGGGGACTCCGTGGAGATCACGGGTGTGGAGTTCGAGTTCCGTACACACAAGGCCAAAAAATGATGTAGACAGCGCAGTGGGTGTGGGTGTAGAGCCGTGGTGGGAGCTACTGCTGGGGGGGGGGCAGGGGAGGGAGTGTGGGTTAGGGGGGGCAGGGGGGGGGGGGGATGGGGGGGGAGCGAGCGGGACAGGGCGGGGGGGGGGGAGAGGTAGCGTTTGGGAATTCATTCACGTTCATTCCATGCGTGGCGCCAGCATCACGTGCGTGGCAGGATAGTCGTGGCTTAGCATCTGTGACGTGGCGGGCATGGGGTTGATTGCGTGGCGTGAGCGGATGACGTGGCGTGCATGTGGTGGATGACGTGGCGGGCAACTGGTGACGTGGCGGGCATGTGGTTGCTAATGTGGTGGGCAAGCGGTGACGTGGCAGGTGTGTGGTAGGCCTAGTTGGCAGGATGGTGGTGGGTTAGCATCTGTGATGGCATTTCATCACACACCCAGCTAAGGCGCGACTACTGCTCCCGCGACTATCCCACCAACAGCTCGTCTACGGCTCCCTAGATTATTCTAAGCGAAGAAAGCGGACATCGGAAGTCGTCACCCGGTGAAGAACTTGATGAACTTCCCCACCTTGCAGGGCCTTACATATGTAACTTTTCTGCTCAACTTTATACTGGTGCGTACGATACCTGTCATGAGGCATTGAGTGGGAGATAACTCGAGAGGTTCTGGGGACAACGGCTCACATTTTGAGATGAAACGAGCACATGCACAGTGAGGCCCTGCCGCCTTGTACAGCACGCGGAGCAGGGCCGTGCACCCGCTCCCGTCGCAGCTTAACTTGAGCGCCTTCGAGGTGTTCAGTGGGAATGTCTTGGGCGCTTCAGGGATAGAGCCCAAAGTTGAGTTGGAACGGGGACCACAGTTTGAGCTGAAAAGGGAGCGCCGAGTCAGGCCATTAGCAGCTCAACTTGAGCGACTTTGGGGTATCATGTTGGGTGGTACAAGGGACAAAGCGGCTCAAGTTGAGTCGGAAAGGGAGCGGCGCGCGGCGCGGCCCCGCCGTAGAAGCCTAGGAAGACGAAGAGGCAGAAGCCGGTGAGCATCATCAGGTGCCCGCTGCTGCTCTGCTTGAACGCCTTGCTGTAGTGGTGCAACTTTACTTTGAAAGCAAAACTTGGAAGCAGTCCATCGCAACTTAGTTTCAAGCGCTGGAACCAGGCACGCGGGTGTCAATGTGTTTCCGCTTGCACGCCCCCACCTTGTCGATGCGGCGCTTGGCATCCTTCATCGCCGCGCGCGCCGTCGCCGTGCTGTACCGCCGCTACTTGAGATTGAATGCGAAGTTTGAAAGCGCTTCATCAGATTTCAGCTGCAAGCAATGAAGACTGAAACCAAGCGCAGTCAAACCCGGGGTCGGCCTGCACCGCCCCACCATGCTCTCTTCCAGCTGGTCGATCAGCTTGCCCCGTACGTGGGCCTCCTCCTGGACCCAGGGACTGATGGATACGAGCTCATAACCGGTTTTGTATCACCGGTTTTGTAAAACCGTTTATTTCCGCAGATACAGCTGCGCCCGTTTTCGAGCAACAATTTTGGGCTGATGTGGACGTTTTTTGGGAGGTTTTGGGCTATACAAACCGCTTTCGATATCTGTTTCTTGAAAACGGGTTATGAGCTATACTCGTAGTGCTCGCCGCGTCATCAAAGGCATTTCGACCCTCGGTTCCTGAGTAAAATGGCATCCTATGACGTGGCGAGCACTATGCGTCAGACCCTACCTGGATCGCGCCCGTCATCTGCCGCGGTTTAGGGACAACCGGACACTGCTTGCCACGTCATCGACAGACTTGAACCCTGGTGTTTGGAGTCAAGCGGCATCCTGTGACGCGGCGAGCAATACGGACTAGCCGGCATTGCCCGCCACGTTATCGTCACAGTTTCGATCCGGCGTGTCTTGAATCGAGTGGAATGCAAGAGACGTGGCGAGCAATGTCCGCCAAGCCAGAACAAGTCACCGATACAGTCTTGAACGCTCGTTTTTTTACTTAAATGGCATCCCATGACGTGGCGAGCACTGTCTGCCAAACCCCGCCGCAGCATCGACACCGTCCCGTAGGGCCTGGCGAGACACTGCCTGCCACGTCATCCACACGAATTTCGAGCTCTCATTTCTTGATTCAGACGACATCCTTTGACGTGACGAAGACTATCTGCCAGGCCCAATGCCTGCCACGTCATCCATCACATTTTGGACCCTCGGTTGTTGAGTTAAACGACAACTTGTGACGCGGCGCACGACAGGTGGCGCGGCCGCGGCCCTGCCTTGCCGTGCAGCTTGTCCACCTCGCAGGAGGGTCATTGAGAACACGCACTGGAAGCGGCATTGGAGCATGACTTACTTTGAGGGCGAATGCTCATACGAGTACTCGTACAGCCGCGAGGAGGAGGAGGAGGAGGAGGAGGAGGAGGAGGAGATTCAACGTCGGTCGGGTGCTTGTTCTCAACATCCTTCGTGCCTCGTCGTCGATGTCGAAGTCGGCCGGCATGTTGAGCTGCACGTCGCCCCCTCCCCCTTCCCCCACCGCGCGCCCGCTCACGCCATCAGGGTAGTACCCGCCGCGGTACGCCATCCCCCCGCTCGTGCCTCACGCTCCAACCGCTCGCGCCGCGTGATTCAAACACAGCACGCGCAGTTCTACAAGAGCGTGGTGAGGAATGAGTATATCCCTGGCTAGTTGTTCGGCGGCGGCAGCAGCGTCGGGTGGTTGGGCTGTTTGGCGGCCGAAGCGTCGGGTGGATGGGGTGTTTGGCAACAGCGGCGGGTGCGATGGTGGGTAGTTCGGCGGCAGCGGCGTCCGTTAGTTGCAGGAACTGGCGGACGTTTCCGCTCCGCAGGCTGGCTGGGCACCCCACCCCGCGGCCGTGTTTGCAGTGCGGCGACGCGACACTCCGCTTGCACCAGCCACGCCAGCAGAATACGGCGGCGCGTGGGTTCACGCGGCGGTCGTGCCGATGTGGTGCGTTGCGATAGCCCGGCGCCAAGCGGTGCCGTCGCGACGCGCGCTTGCCAAATGAAGTGAGTGTGACGCCCGCTGCTCTCGCGGCATTGGGAGTCACGGGTTGTGCCAGCAGAGGATGCGCCCCCAGATTTTTGGGGGAAGGGTTTCGGAAATGCCTGCAAGAGCTGTGTTGGCACTTTCGCAGGAGCTCGCTCCCGCGGTCTCTGTCGACCCGAAGCACCGCACGGTCCACCCGTGCTCAAGTGTTGGCGGCGTTGACACTCGCGGCGCCCGCCTGACCGCCACGACGCAAGCTGTAAACTGCGCGCGCGGAGGCGACATCAATTTCTAATCACACTCTGCGATTCTTCCAGTCGGCATTTTGTTACGATGGCGGAGACGGGCGACCAGATGGCGAGCGCGTTCACGGCAGGGGGGTTGCTGAGAACAGCGACTCGATCGCCAAGCGGCTCACGAGTCACCCTCAGGGTGGACGCTCCTACCGACGCGTGTCCTCGGTTCGTGGTGGAGTACTCCACACCGTCGTATGAGGAGCATTAATTACCCTGGTCCGATTTCGGTGTTTCGCCCATTCAACGTCGGTCGAGTGGTTGTTCTCGGCGACCCTCCTGCAAGGCCAAGCTCGCGGGGCTGAACCAAACGTCGCAGGTGCGACCCCGCGTCGTTCTAACCCACACCCGGGAGCGACACTCTTTGTCTGTGCCGCGTGCGTGCACACGTCCACGCACATTTTGTTACCATCCAACCCGTCACCCGCCTTGTCCCTCGCACCGCCAGTAAACACCGCGGCCGCGCACGCGCACGGCACACCCTCGCCGCGTGTCGCAAACCCTAGCAGCGTCTCCCTTAGCCGTGGTGCGCGCCATGCACCTGGACCTGGGGGAGGGCGTCTCAATTCGTGGGGCCTGATGGGAACGCAGCAACAACATTTCTGAAACTCGCAACCGCGTTTTCCCACGCAGAGCATCGAGACCCTGTCGCACTGGTGCGTGTTCCACCGCAAGCGCGCCAAGGCAGGGGGGTTGTTGAGAACGACGTCTCGATCGCCGAGCGGAGCACGACAAACTTCAGCGTGGATGCTCACACCGACACGCGGACTCGGTTCGTGGTGGAGTACTACAGACCATCGTGTGAGCTTGTATAACCTCGGCCCCATTTCGGTTTTTTGTCCATTGAACGTCGGTGGAGTGGTTGTTCTGAGCGACCCTGGTGCTCGGCGCTGGCGCCCGTGTGGCAGCAGCAGCTGCGCGCCGCGCCCGGGCAGGGGGCGTATTGAGCACAATCACTCCTTCGACGTTGAATGCCCTGAATCTCCTCCTCCTCCTCCTCCACCTCCTTCTCCTCCTCCTCCTCCTCCTCCTCCTCCTCCTCCTCCTCCGCGTGTCTGTACGAGCTTCACCATGAAGGTTAGTATTAGTCCGCGCTCCGATGTCGGTCGTGTGCTTGTTCTCAACGACCCTCCTGGCGGGAAGCGCAAGCTCAACTTCCTGTACCTGGCCAACGACGTGATGCAGAATTCCCGGAAGAAAGGCGTGGAGTGGATCGATGCCTTCTGGTAGGGGTCAGATCAGACCACACTCACCTCGTCGTCCGTCGTCTACCGTGTTCAAACCCCTATTGTGCGTGTGTACTGAGTTGAGTGCCATCCCCCGCGCCGGTGACGGTGACACCATCCACTGCGTTACCATCCCCCATCGTTTACTGAGCTCGACGCCGTCGACGCCATTACAAAATTCCATCCATCGTACGACGCTATCGGCGACGCCATCGTACGACAATGATTACATACGACTCCATGGTACGACGCCATCGTAAGACGCCACCGTATGACGCGTGTTCGCTGTGCGGTGTCTGGGCTCTGCGGTGGGGCCGATAATGGCGTGGGCGGTGAAGCACACGCTGCGCAACACGGGGTTCGACGCCAAGGTGGGTGCCAGCTGTGCCAAGCTGGTCAACGTGTGGGAGGAGCGCAAGATCTTCGGTAGCCGCACCCTGGACGGCTGGATGGACGCGGGCGGGCCGGACGGCGCCGGGGACGGGGGCGGAGCCGGGGCCGGGGGTTACCCGGGTGCCGGGGCTTACTCCGGGGCTGGCGGGTCGGCGGCAGGGGGTTGGGGGGGAGCCGGCGGCGGCG
>Ga0307489_10000580_pt1 | contig 22547 bp, 42 predicted proteins | sample SB12metaG_FD_202247 | JGI IMG/M metagenome (GOLD analysis project Ga0307489, IMG submission 202247) | Sea-ice brine microbial communities from Beaufort Sea near Barrow, Alaska, United States - SB 1.2 | ecosystem: Environmental > Aquatic > Marine > Coastal | place: USA: Alaska | collected... | reverse complement strand
GCTGCTGCTGCTGCTGCTGCCGCCGCCGCTGCCGCCGCCGCTGCCGCTGCTGCCGCCGCTGCTGCTCCCGCTGGGGCGGGCGGCCAAGGCGGCTATCCCCGCACACGCGAGCCGTGCCAACGGCGCCACTCCCCCGGCCGCAACGTACATCGCCGGGAAGTCGTCGTGCGTCCCGGCTAGCTCCGCCACCTCTGCTGCCGCCGCCTAGGGCCTGCCAGACATTCCTCGCCGCGTCATGCCTGCCATGTCATCTGACGCTGTGACGCATTTTGAGCCGTCCTGTCTTGAGTTAAATGGCATCCTATGACGTGGCGAGTGATATCTGGCATGCCCTACGGCTGCCGCGCCGGTTGCCCACGCCCCGCGCCACTGGGTGGTCAGCAGCGCGTCCAGCGGGAGCTCTCCGCGCAGCCAGTGCACCCACGCGTCGCCCGCCTCTCGGCCTGCAGGGCCTCGCACGTCGTCCCCACTTCAAGCTTAGCTCGAGCTTCGTCTTTCGTCTTCGACGTACAGTACCAGGTTGAGAGCGACCATCCACGGCGCGCTATGGAGTATCGGGGCGACCCTCGAGCAGGCCACGGCCACCATCACCGCCGCTAGTGGTTCCAGGGGCACAGCGGCTGGCAGTTGAGCTGACACGGGACAACGTAACAGCCCTTGCCCGGGCAGCAACTGCTCTATCAGCCCCTCGATTTTTCCTTTCGCGTCTGTGTTGGGAATGGCACCGAGAACCTCGCTGCTGCGGCGGCTGTAGGTGCCCGCGGCGAAGGTCCCCGGCGGCGGCGAGCGGAACATCGATGCGGATGTAGAGGGGTGAGGCGCACACCGCCATGTCGTGCCCATCGGAAATCTCTCTGCTCGGAAACGGTCCCGGAGTCCCGCCCTGCCAGCACGTTTAGGGTTTTTATTAGTTTTGGGGGTTTAGGGCTTAGGGTTTAGGTAACCGTAGGTGCCTACAGCCACAGGCTTCCATGTATTCACTTCTCGGTTGAATCTGAGCTTCTTTTGCATACAAATTTGCGATGATTACCAACCAAAAGTGCTAAGGTTTAGCCGAAAAGTGGACCAGGTGTAAAAGTTGAGTCATCGTCAGTACTGTAGTTGCGTGAAGTGCGTTTATTGGGTGTTGAATTGTTCGAACCACCACGGGGAATCCCGGCAGCCACCTGGCGCCATTCCCCCGACTCGCTCGACCGTCGAAGCGGGTTTGCCCATCTGAGAATGGAGCGTGTTATCCTAAGCTCGTCGGCGCAGGCGTAGGCGGACGCGTTGGCTTGCCATTTGATACCCGAATTGCTCTTTTCTGCTTCGAACGAGCGAGAAAACGCGTTGGATTATGTCGACCGTTGTCCAGCGTGGCTTGCGGGCGGCGGTGACGGCGTGTCCATGCCGCGCGGTTGTGGCGGCGGGGCCTGGCGTTGCATCGAGGCAGCTGGGTGCCGCGGGTCGCTTCATCGACGGGGGCTTCGGGGGCAGCGGGCATCACACGGCCGTGAGGAGAGCGGGGGGGGCGTTGGGGGCACCATCCAGTAGCACTGCTCGTAGCACTTGCTTTGCTGCGTCCTCGGCGCTCGGGGGGCCGGCCGCGGCGGCGGCAGCGGCGGCGGTGGGGCGGGGCGCCACCTCGCTGCCCTTCGCGCTGCAGCACCTGGCAGGGCTCCGCTCACATCGAACCCGCCCAACAACCGGTTCAAGCACCGGCCGCCGCGGCGCCGCGCTCCACTCGTCCCTCATCAGAAGATGTCAGCATTGCTCGCTGCTTTGCGTTGTTGACTACTTTCCACCGAACTTTTGATGTGTTGCTCATGGTGTACCTGCACACGTTCGCCTCCTCCTCCTCCCCGGTATCATCCGGCTGTTTGCTCATATTGTACCTGCGCACGTTCACCTTCTCCTCCCTGCGCTGTGGTCATAAGAGCCAACCTTCTGTGCAGAATGCCAAATTGTGTACCCGTCGCTCGCGACCCTGCGCGCGGCGCAACCTCTCCGCGTCACACAAGAGCGACAAAGCGTCCGACTTCCTCAAAGACCTGCTCGGGGTGAGAACCCAAGCAACCTCTAAGGACATTCGAACTTAATCTGTTGTGTAAATCGCACGATTGCGCCCTTCTCATAAATCATCCTCGCCTGCCCCTCTCGCTCTCCAGTGTCTCTCTCCCTCTCACTCTCTCACTCTCCCCCCCAAACTCCCCCACGCAACCAACAGAACTCAAAAGCGGTGGCTGTCAAAGCGGAACTCGACGCACTAGGCGTGGACCGGGCAAACATCAGCTACGCCGAGCTCGTCACCCTGGTCACCGAACACGGCGCCGCCACGGACGCCGCCTCCGCCGCCGCCGTGTGCCAGACCCTGTCCGACGCCGGCGTCATCATCCGCCTCGACAACGTGGTAGGGCGGTGCAGGTCGACGGTTTCAAAACCCGCGTTGAAACCGCCTGCGATATCAGCGTTCGAAGCCAGAATCTCATAAACTGCTTTCAACCGTTGCTATCAAAATCAACTTGCGCCGCTACAATGTGGTGTACCTGCACCCGCAGGACATCACCCGCGCCGTCCTCAGAGCCCTCCCAGGCAGGGACCTATCAGGGCGTTCCCATTTCTCATTTCAGCTCCAACCTACCTGTTTACTCACACTGGTACAATAACTAAATCTCGTCTTTATACGAGTAGCAAGTCTAACGATAAAACACATTGCAGTGTTGATTCACACACAAGGTGAGCAAACAGTCAGGACACAAGTGCAAGGCCCTGCTCTCCGCCGTGCCATCCCAAGTGTACGGAGTCGCTCCCGAGGTGCTGGCTGAGCTGGAAGCCGAGCTCGAGGAGATGCATGTGGCGGTGGAGAAGGCCAGCAGGAGCGCGCGATTCAACTCCTACGTCATCGTCGGAGGTGTGGCCTGGCGGATTATGCTCGCCACGTCATTGGCTACAATTTGAATCGAGAAACGAGGGTCTAATATGTGGATGATGTCGTGGCCAGCATAATCCGCCAGGCCCTAGTCGGAGGGGGGCTGTGTTTGCTCCTCACGCAGTGGGCGCTGTTTGTGCGGCTAACATACTTCGAGTTGTCGTGGCAGGGCTGCATAGTGTACCGGTGCCCGCCACGTCATCCGCCGCATGGTGTACCGGTGCTCGCCACGTCATCCACCGCATGGTGGTCCGGTGCTCGCCACGACATCCACCGCATGATGTACTAGTGCTTGCCGCGTCATCCATGACATAGTGTACTGGTGCTCGCCTCGTCATCCACCCTATAGTGTACCGGTGGTCGCCGCGTCATCCATCAAATAGTGCACCGGTGATCTCGCCACGTCATGCACCACAGCAGCTGGTGCTGTTTATACGGTTGACGTACTTTGAGCTTTCCTTGCACGGCCGCCGCCACTCGTTCGTTCCCTGACGCTCATCCACCGCATAGCGTACCGGTGCTCGCCGCCACTCGTTCCCTTACACTCCACAACCGCATAGTGTACCGGTGCTCATCGCCACTCGTCCCCCTGCACTCATCACCACATCATGTACCGGTGCTCGCCTCCGCTTCCACCGCATACTGTATCTAGGCGTGAGGAGCAGACAGGAGCGTAGCTCCTATCTAGATACAGACTGTACTAGTACTGCCGATAAACCAGTGAGCGAACGAGTTTAAGGCCCCAGCTGTGGGGACGTGATGGAGCCCATCAGTTACTTCGTCGGCATGGGCAACGGCATCCTGGTGTACGTCTACTTCATGCTGTACAAGCGCGACTTTTCGTTTGATGATTGGAGGAGCCGGCTGGAGAAGTATTTCAAGAGAAAAGGGAAGAACGTAGGGCCTTACACTCTTTCATCCCTGAGATGCCGGCAATTCATCTCAACTGAACAAGTGAAAGACGTTCCCTTACACTCTTTGACCTTCATCTCGATTTCAGCCGTGTTTGTCCCTGAAATCACTGGCAGTGATTCCAAGTGAACGCCTCGAAGATGCTCCACCTTTATACACTCTTTCACCTCTTCATCTTAAATTGAGTCGTGTCTGTCCAAGAAACGACTGGCAATGATCCCAACTGAGCACCTCGTAGGGAGTTGAGCCACCGCCGAAGCGAGTGTGAAAGGCCCTACGGATGGGTCGACTACAATAGGTACCAGCAGTTGGTCAAGCGCCTGCGCAAGTGATTTGGGCTCGACCAAGGGGGGGGGAATTATTGATATTATTGGGGGCAGTAATATTCAGGGGGGAAGTGCGTCGGGTCATTATTGCCATAGGGTGCGCGGGTGTGCGAGGGGGTCGGCAGTGTAGTGCATCGGGTCATTGCATTTGGGTGCGATAGCCTGCAACGGCGTGAGACGGGGTGTATGATCTGCGTGGTGCGGGCAAAGTGGAGGCAACGAAGGTTGAATGAGGAGGCGGCGACGGTTGATTGACGCAAACTCGTGATGATCCGGTAAGCAATTTGTGGCTCGTCTTACACAGCGCTGCCAGAGAACATGCAGCCGTGGGCTTGGATTTACCCACCAGTGTAACATGATGTAATTTATTCGCAGTCATTGTCACATCATGCGCAGCGCTGACGCCACGGATGGCACCGCTCCACTTCTACCGTGAAGTAACGGACACAAGACTGCATCCTCTTACGGACATGCTCCGGTGGGGTCCATCGTCAACGTGTCAGCTCGCCCCGTCACAGGGAGGCGCGTGTCTTAACAACCGAGGTTTTAAGCTGAGACGATTGACGTGGCGAGCATAGACCCGAGCAAAGAGCCCTTTTGTACTCGTACTGTACTTGTACTCGTAGCTCGCCTCGCACTGTCAAACTGTCCACAGCGCTGATCGTTTGTATTTATTGATTCTCGCGTTCAGACGTGCTTTCGCTGACGTCTACAAGCAGCACTGGACATGCCACACGCCACACCTGCCTCCCGCTCCCACGCGAACACGAACGCACCAATATCAACATGGCTGCCGTGTCCGCCACCCTTAGTGTCCCCAGGGTCTCACCCTGCTCCAGCTCCCGCGTCGCGCGCCAGCCGGGCCGCGCTTCCAGCCTTCGCCGCGCTGGACCCGGGAGTAACAACGTCACCATCAGGGCATCCCGTGTTGCTGGGGGCGTCGCTTGCCGCGCGCTCGGCGCCGCGGAGGAGGAGCAAGGGCGCCGGCGCGCGCCCGCCGCGGTGGGCGCCGCTGCCGCCGCCATCCTCGCCGCGTCAGTGGCGAGCCCCGCGTTCAGGTACGAGGCGAGCGCAAGAGAAGTAACCTTCCCCAGATGCCGGGTGCCCATCATGCAGTCAAAGTCAGCACCATTTACAGCTTCTCTTCGTCTGACGGCCCCAGCCCCACGCTCCACGCCACCGGTGCAGCGCGGACGTGACGACCGTGGGGGAGTTCAACGCGTCGGGTATGGTATTCAAGGACACCGTGGAGCTCGTCGCGCTCAAGGACCCGCAGGTGGCCGGGGTCACGGCAGGGGACCCTTTTCACCTCGGCAACACAATGTTTTTCGAAGTCGAAGGCTAGCTAGATAGATGGAGGTGAACATCTAAGAAACGCTACATTATTGGGTCGTCTCTCCGCCGCAATGGCATACAGTCCGAGCACCTGTATACGCAATGTCCATGGCGCAGGCAGTACAGTGTGTTTTCAGGACTCACCATTGAGACCCTTATTTTCTTTAACCACAGGTCTGTCGGCTGCGCAGACGATTATTACACCCTGTTTCGAGACTGGAGCTTTCTGCTCCGCGCTCTTTGGGGTAACTTGAACGGTTTCAGGGCCAAAGCAGCTGAAGTGCCAGCTGGAAGAGGGGAGGATTGTAATAAGGCCCTGGGCGACGCTCTACATGTCCGAGTTCAAGCGGAGCATCGCGGCCAAGATGCAGAAGAACTTCTTCAGCGAGCCGAGCCAGAGCTCGCTGGGGTGCGTGCGGGACGAGGTGGAGCCCCTTTGACTCCCCCATTCCGAGTGTGTAGCGTGGGGTATCGTGCTGGGTGAAATGCCCATACTGGCGTGGGGGAGTCAGACCTGATGACACCGGGGCTTCTACTCGTGTCGTCGTATGTGGAGTCCCATTGACACTTCTCGTCTGAGTGGGTGTCGTGGGGTATCGTGCTGGGTGAAATGCCCATCAGACCTGATGACACCGGGGCTTCTACTCGTGTCGTCGTATGTGGAGTCCCATTGACACTTCTCGTCTGAGTGGGTGTCGTGGGGTATCGTGCTGGGTGAAATGCCCATACTGGCGTGGGGGAGTCAGACCTGATGACACCAGGGCTTCTGCTCGTGTGTGGAGCCTCATTGACTCCCCCAGTCTGAGTGGGTGTTGTGGGGTATTGTATTGCCCGAGTGAGTGAAATGCCCGTACTGACATTGGGGGAGTCAACTTGAGAACACCGCTGTTCATGGGTGAAATGCCTGTACTGGCGTGGGGGATGAAGACAGCTGCATGTGACCGATGTTAAGTAAACTGAACGTACTGACGTGGGATTGGCAAACGTGATTCCCGCGGGCCTTACCTTCGGTTTGACCCCGCGGGCGTGCGCGTGACGGGCAATATTTCCGGCAAAGAGGGCAACGAGGTGTTCGCTGGTGTGGCCGCAACAGACCAAAATATTCCCCCCCTTTCGACGCATTGTCTTCCTCTCTCATTTTGGGGGCGTATGCGTGTGCTGATGTGTTGCCGTTTGACGCTTGTGTGGTGTGCCCTGTTTGATGCTTGACACTGGCTAACTGGTGGTAAGCTGGTTATGATTAGGTGGCACTAACCGACCCTGTCCAGCGAGCACAAGTGTATGAACCTCCACCTCCTAAGGCCCGATATCTGACTGTTTGCTGATAGTGCGCCCGACCCTGTGCACGGAGCGCAAGAACATGAACCTGCTCAACAACAAAACCCTGCGTGTGCGCCGCATCTACGACCCGGCAGGGCCGCCTCACACGGCCTTTCCTTTCTAGCCCACACTTGAGCATCTTCCCTTTCTAGCCGACACTTGAGCATCTGCGATGTGTGACGTGAGATGACTGAGTGGCGTCACGGGCAAAGCGGCTTAAGCTAAAATGAAGGCAGGGGTGGAGGCGAGCGGGGTGAGTGTATACGGGTGCCCTGTGAGCCAGCAAACACGTACCAATATCGGGCATGAGGATGATGAGGTGAGTGTGTATTGGTGCACTATGAGCAATGCACAGGCACAGTATGATACACACGCGCCGCATCCACTTTTCTGACTGTTTGCTCATAGTGTACCAGTGTACCTGTACACACTCGCCACATCCTGCTTTCTGACTGTTTGCTCATAGCAAACAACGTGAAGGAGCGATTGGCGCGACCCTGGCACGTGGAGAGCCAGACCATCGCGTACCTGTCCTACAGCACGCGCGGCGCCGATACCAGTGAAGAAGGGCCGTCCGCGGGGCAGTACAGGTGGGGTGCTGCAAGTTGAATCCAGGGGCTTCCACTCGTCCACTTTTCAGCTCAACCTGCGCCATTTCGGTCACTGACACCACCCAACGTATCCCACAAAAAGTGCTCACGTCAAGCCGAAAAGTGGACGAGTGGAAGCCCCTCGTTTAAACCCGTGTCGAAAGCTCCAGGCGTTAAAGCTTCCAGTTAAAACTTTAATTTGCGGCCAGTGCTTTCAAGCAACTTGCGCCCCTACACCCAGGACGAGCCTGTGCACCATCGCGCTGCGTCCCGGGGACACTCTGCCGGAACTCAAAAATGATACCGTGAAGGTACGTTTTTAATCTGTAAGCGAAGGATGTAACTAGGTAGACGCCGACACCCTCGTGCAAGGACTGTGGTTTGAGCGAGGCGCGTTGTCGATGTCGTCAATCAAGGTCGCCGTTTAGAATCCTTGAGTTGTAGACCGTCGATTTGCAAAACCATACCATTCCGTGCGAGCGCGAGCGCGACCGTGCCACCATCATCGTCAATGCACCGTGCCAAGCTGCACTTGCCGCAATCATCACGCCACGCGCCAATATGGTTCCCCCCACCGGATCTGCACGGACACCAAAGAAATTGACTCGCCATCGTCGCTAAGCTAGCTAGACCACGCCACTCCCGCCCGCTCAAGACGCACTCATGGCGCCTCCGCCGGCGCTTTTTCGGGTTATGGCCGCTGCGGCGTCACGGTCTTTGACCCGCCGCTTCTCCGCAGCAGCCTTCGCAACACCGTCTACTACTGTTGAGACTGTGGACGTGTGCATCGTGGGTGGCGGTGTGGTGGGCACGGCGCTGGCGTGTCTTCTGAAGAGCGCGCCGCTCACGGCGCACCTGTCCGTGATGCTGGCGGACCGCGCGCCGCCGCCGCCCAGCGCGTGGCTCGACGCGCTGCCGGCGCAGCCCGAGGCGCGCGTCAGCGCCCTCACCCCCGCCTCCGTCGCGCTGCTGCGCCAAGTCGGCGCTTGGGTCGGCCGAGAAAAAAAATGCTTGCCACGTCATAGTATCAGCAAATGAGTGCTGGGAGTGCGCAGCGGAAACACATGCTCCGCTCGCTGCGCTCATGCTGCAATCTTAACCTTGGTTCGGTTCGCGGCGCGGCGCTCTACTTTCGCCTGCCGTTTCTCGTGCCATGCCCCGAGAACCTCCAGATGACACCGCGGTGAATGCGGTGGACGACGACGCTTCGAGCACCTCCAGTGTACGTTGCGGTGTATGACGCGGTCATCGTTTCCTCGTCGACCCTACGCCTCGGGCCGCATCGAGGCCGCACGCGCGTGCCCCTTCGATACCATGCAGGTGTGGGACGCGCGCGCGGCCGGACACGTGCGCTACACGTCGGGCGAGGTGGGCGGCACCGAGCTCGGGTTCGTGGCAGGGGCTTACACTCGTCCACTTTTCAGCTCAACGTAAGCGCTTTCTGTGGGATAGGGGGTGAGTTTAGGGGTTGTTAATGCGTTGTTTAGGTGGTGTCAGGGATTATCAAGGGGCGTTCGGGTGCAATTGGTGTCAGAAATGGCTCAGGTTGAGCTGAAAAGTGGACGAGTGTAAGCCCCTGGTTCGTGGTGGAGAACCGCGTGGTGCACACTGCGCTGTTCGAGGCGGCGATGCGCCTGGGTGTTATTGTTCCCCCTCCGGCAAACCTCACGGCGATGAGTCTGCCCGGCACCTCGGGACAGCTGGCGACAGTGACACTCGAGAGCGTTGGCGGCGGCGGCGGCGGCGGCGGCGGCGTGGGCGGCGGTGGCGGCGGGGGAAGACCGGTACACTCTGATAAAACAGTCGGCGGCAGCGGCGGCGGCGGCGGCGGGGGTGAGGGCGGCGGTGGGGGCGGCGAGACGCGGGAGGTGCGGGCGCGGCTGGTGGTGGGCGCGGACGGCGCGCGGTCGGGTGTGCGGCAGCTGGCCGGCCTGCGCGCGCCCGGGTGGCGCTACGGCCAAAAGGCGGTGGTGGGCACGGTGACCACCGCCGACAAACACAACACGGCGTGGCAGCGCTTCCTCCCCCGCGGCCCCCTCGCACTGCTGCCGGTCACCGTCGACGGCTCCCTCAGTAACATTGTGTGGTGGGGGCCGCCAGACATCACTCGCCACATCACACGACACCAATTCATCCAATACACGAGGGCTCGGAATGCGCGTCGATTACGTGTCAGGCAATGGTCCCAGCAGATATTGCTCGCCACGTCACAGGACGCCGTGTAACTCAAGAAACGCGGGTTCCAAAATGCGTGTGGGTGACGTGACGGGTACCATCTGCCAGGCCCTATCGTGTAAACCCTAAACCCTAAACCCTAAACCCCAAACCCTAAACCCCCACATCTGCCAGGCCCTATCGTGTGGACCACCACCCCGGAGGAGGCAGACCGGCAGGGGCTTACAGTTGTTCACCTTTCAGCTCAACGTAAGCGCTTTTCGTGGGACAAGGGGTGTTTAGGGGGTATTTAGGGGGCATTTATGGCGGGGTGTGCAGGGGCTATAGACGTAAAAGGGATGATTTGAGTGTCAGAAGCGGCTCATTCTGAGCTGAAAAGTGGACGAGCGTATGTCCCTGCTGACTGGCTGGTGAAGTTGACCGACGCGGAGTTCGCGGCGGAGGTACACGCGGCATTGCAGGGGGAGGGGAAGTATGCGTTCAGTGGGGATGACGCCGGGGTCGGCGGCGGCGGCAGCGGGGTAGGGACCGGCAGATGTTGCTCGCCACGTCATCCAACGCATTCCGAACCCTCGTATATTGTGCAGATATTGCTCGCCACGTCATTGGATGCAACTCAACTCAATAAACAAGGGTTTAGTATGCGTTGGATGACGTGGCGAGCAATATCTGCCAGGCCCTACGGTGAGGGGGTGATTGGGGGTCTGTTTGGACGAGTGTTCGGCGCTGACGTTCAAGAGAAGGTGGTGTCGCGGATGCTGCGGCCGGCGACGGAGGCGGCCATCGGTGCGGCGGCGGCGGCGGCGGCGGAGGTCGACGCGAGGACGGGAGCAGGAGACAGACAACGGGACAGCGGGCAGGGCCTGGAGGGCGGCCCCGGCCCCGGCCCCGCCCCCGGCCCCGCCCCCGCGTTCGCCTACCCCCCCGCGGTGACGGGCGCGGCGGGCCAGCGCGGCGCGTTCCCCCTGGCCACGCAGCACGCCGGGTAGGGCACGCATAGGGACACATAAACAGTGCCTGCCACTTCACCAAACGCGTGTGTATCCTCGTCTCTGCATCGAGAGGATGGCCTCAGAGCTCCCCTTTATAATTGCTACCGACAGCAAGCTCCTCTTGACCACTCGCCCAACTTGTACTGGAATATCCACATTCTATCTTGAGATAGCTGGCCTGTGACGCGGCGAGGAATATTTCAATATTTGGCGGGCCCTGCGGCTGGGCGGTACACCCTGCCGCGGCTTGCCCTGGTGGGCGACGCCGCGCACCAGGTGCACCCCCTTGGTAGGGCGGTGCAGGTTGACCCTATCAAAACCACGTTGAAACCGCCAGGATCTGAGCGCTCGAAACTAAAATGTGATGATCTGCTTTCAAATCATGCTTTCCATTTCAACTTGTGCCACTACACCTCGGCGGCCAGGGCGTCAACCTCGGACTCCGCGACGCCAGCCTGCTCGTGGACGCGTTGGCGGAGGCGGCGGCCTCGGGGGCGGACGTAGGGTCGGTCGGGGCGTTGGAGGGGTACAGCCGGGCGGCGACGGCGGCAGGGCATCATACTGGTCCACTTTACAGCTCAACCTAAGCCGTTTTGGCCACCCCTCCCCGTGTCCCCCTGTCAAATAGACTGGGGGAACATCATGCACCCAACGTATCCCACAAAATGTGCTTACGTTGAGCCGAAAAGTTGGACCAGTGTAAGCCCCTGGACGGCGGCGAACCTGCCGATGATGGCGGCGCTGGACATGTTGCAGAGGCTGTTCGGCAGTGAGCAGCCGCTGGTGGCGTGGGCGCGCGGCGCGGGTCTGGCGGGGGTCAACGCCCTGGGGCCGCTGCGGCGCCGCATCGCGCGATACGCCATGGGCGGCGCCTGACTCACTCCACTCCAGTTCAGTCAGTGGCGTGGCGGGACTCCAATCAGCGCGTCAGTAGTCTTCGAGTTGAGTGAGTGACGGGACATCAATGACTCGTCTATTATAGACATGGCTTCATGACTCTACGGACTAGGCTCTACTCGTATAATGATGATTTTACTGTAACATCACGGCTTGCGCCTTGCGGATATGACAAAGTCCATCCCAAAGCACGTGCCCCCCTCGAGGTCGGGACTACCCCGCACCTCCTCCTCGATGACACCGATCCGCCGCCGCATCGCGCTCGCCGTGGCGGCGTCCAGCCCTTCGCCCCCGCCTCTGACCACGGGCTTACACTCATCCACTTTCCGGCTCAACGTCAGCGCTTTCTGTGGGATAGGGGGTGCATTGATAGATTGTTAAGGGGTTGTTTTGCGGGTACTTAGGAGGTGTTGGTGGTTGTGAAGGGTGTATTTCGTGTCAGATACGGCTCGGATTGAGCTGAAAAGTGGACGAGTGTAAGCCCCTGCCTCTGACCAGCAGGTGCTGCCGCGCCACGGCTAGCTGCTTCAGCGCCCATCGCCTGGTCCGCACTGCCGAGAATCAGGGGCTTACACTCGTCCACGTTTCAGCTCCACCTCAGCCGTTTTTGCCACAGACAAACTGACGTCAGCCGGCTCATCTCACCCAAAGTGCTGACATTGAGCAATATATATGGACGAATGTAAGCCCCTGCCGGGAATGCAGCGGTGTCGACCACCTCCAGACCTAACGTGCTCACCGCATCCACGTACCAGCTGAGTGGGAACTCGCGGTAGGGGCGCTCGCCGCTGAGCAGCACGGCGGCGTCGCGGACTTCGGCGACGGAGGCGAGCAGGCGGCCGGCCGGACCCGCCCCACCGCTGTAAGGCAGCTGTTGTTTGGCGTCCTCCGTCCCCTGATCCGATGACCCCCCGGCCGCATCCGCTCCACCGCTGTAAGACAGCTGTTGTTTGGCGTCCCCCGTCCCATGATCCGATGACCCCGCCACATCCGCCGCCGCATCCGCCGCCGAGGTGGCTGCCGTCACCTCGGAGCGGAGCGGCACGGGTTCCGCCGACGCTTAGGGTCTGAAAGTCATAGGATGCCGTTTGACTCAAGAGACGAGGATTCAAATGCGTGTCGATGACGTGGCGGGCGGGCAATATCTAGCAGGCCCTGCCGACACGATGTACAGCGCCCCGCCCGGCGCCACCAGTGCCGCCACGCTTGAGCGGCGCAAGTTGAAATTGAAAGCCAAATCTGAAGCCGGTTTTATCATATTTCAGTTTCAAGCACTTAGCTGCAGGCGCTTGCAACGCGGGTTTGATAGGGTCAGCCTGCACCGCCTCACGACGCGGGCCAGCACGGCGCGCTGCGCGTACGGCTCGAACCCCTCCACGGTGTAGCGGCACAAGTTGAAATTGAAAGTAAAACTAGAAAGCAGTTTATCATATTTCAGTTTCAAGCGCGTAGTTCCTGGCAGTTTCAGCTTGGGTTTGATAGGGTCAACCTGCACCTCCCTACCACGGCGCCGATCAGGTAGTCGGCTAACACCACGTCGTACGTGGCGTTGCGGGGCAGCAGGGGTGCGTCGGACCTGTCGCCCGTCCACTTCCCCAGAAGCAGCCCGCAACTTTTCTTGAAACCTCCGCCTTTGTCTGTGCTCCTGCTTGCGCCTCCCTTTCCTTCTCCTGCGCCGCCTCCTCCTCCTCCTCCACCGCCGTCTCCTGCTCCTCCCTCTCCTCCACCTTCGCCTCCTACACCTGCCCACTCCCTGCCTCCTCCTCCTCCTCCTGTCGCACCTCCTTCTCCACCACCTCCTCCTGCTGTCGCGACTCCTCCCCCCCCTCCACCTCCTCCTCCTCCTCCTGCTCCTCCTGATGCTCCTCCTCTTCCACTTCCCCCGACCCCTTCAACGCCGTGGCCCGCGGCTACCATCGCGGCCAGCATATTTGGGTCCACTGTGTACGGCCAGGCAAATTCTGATCGCTCCGTCATCTACACGCATTCTGAACCCTCGTTTCTGGTGTTAAATGGTACCATATGACGTGGCGAGGTGGAGCAATATGTGGCGGGCCCGGGGCCCTGCCGCCGTGACGCCTGTGCAGGACTCCACGCCGGGGCCGAGCGACCGCACCCACCGCAGCGAGGTCTGCCCGATGCCGGCGTCAAGAATGCGCCCCCACCGAGTGTCTCCGTCGCCGCCGCCGCCGCCGCCGGAAGCCGCTCGGTAGCCCGCCGTCAGCCGCTTCTGCGCAAGCGGGCCGAATGCAAAACCACTGGTTAGTTTCGCAAGAAAAGGGGGGCACGCTATGAGGAGGAGGTCAGTGCGTGTACAGGTACGCTATGAGGAGGAGGGAGTACCTGCACACGCTCGACGTGGGTGAACAGCGCGTCGCCACCGCTCCACCAGTCGTCGCAGCGGTGGCACACCGCGCCGTCCGCCCAGGGCATCGGCCGCGTCCTCGTCACGATCGAACCCTCCCCCTGCAGCCGACACCCGCTGATACACTCCCGCTCGCTCTGCCACGCGCCGAACGCGCACACCGAGCGCGTCCCGTCCGCCGCTGTGAAGAGCGGCGGGAGGAGAGTTGTGTGGCCGTGACCGCGACGCGCGGCGTCAAGAGCCGGCGCGGTTGTCGACGCATCCTGCGCCGCGCTGTTCAGCCACCACGCGAGTAGCAGGAAGGCGCAAGCGGAGAAAGTTTGTGTGAGGAGCTGGAAGAGGGCTCGGGCGGACAGTGCGAGGCGGTCGCGCCAGCAGGGTGAAGAGCGACTCCCGCTCTCCGGCACCGACTGCGCCGCGTGTTCGTGCGGTGGCGCCTTCATTTGACTCCCTCGATTGCGACTGCGCCCGCGACCCCGCACTTGAAATAGTGAGCATCGGAGAGCGAGATTTTTTGACTCGGCACCCCGCCCCGCCGCCGACTGCGATGCCGCCCCGTGTCTGGGTTTTGCAGAGCGACTGCCTTCTCTTCACCGCGCGTGCCAACGCCAACGCCAGGAGCCGGTCGCCCCCGACCCGACACGGCGGGGATGGCGCGCCGCACGTTCCAGCAGGAGATGAACTACCTGGAGCGCGTCAGTCCAACGCAGTGGAGGTGCGCGCCGTGTTTGCGCAACGACAGTCGACAACGCCCATTTCTCGGCACGAACCACGACGTGTTGGACCAACACTCTCGTGACAATGTTGGAAGCTCCTCCTCCTCCGCCGCCACCTCTGCCTCCTCCTCGTCCTCCTCGTCCTTCGCTCTGTCCCCCATCCCACCCCCTCTTCCTCCTCCTCTGGCGGCAGCGGCGACCCCCATGCTGTTTTTCACCTCATTTTAACAACCCTTTTTATCACGCGTCTTGTGACCGCCGCCGAATGCCGACTCTCGCGCGCAGGGTGAACGTGGGGTTCGTGCCCAACATGCGCGTCCCGGGCGTGTTTTATGTTAACAAGCATTTGGAGACACTGATGTTCGACGAGCTGCAGCAGCACGTGGACCGCGGCGACGTCGGCGGCTTCCTGCCCGCCGTCAAGCAGCTCGCCAACGTCGCGTGCCTCCCCGGCAGGGGCTGACACTCGTCCACTTTTCAGCTCAACTTGAGCGTTTTTTGGGGGATAGGGGGTGCGCGTAGGGGTTGTGTAGCCCATGTGAAAGGGTTGTTAGGGGTTGTTTGAAGTGTGTAGGGTGTTTTTGTGTGTCAGACACGGCTCAAGTTGAGCTGAAAAGTGAACGCGTGTAAGCCCCTGCTCCCCGGCATCGTCCAAAAATCCATCGCGCTTCCTGTAGGGCCTGGCAGATAATGCCCGCCCGCCACGTCATCCAACGCGTTTTGAGCCCTCGTTTCTCGAATTCATTGGCATTCTATGATGCGGCGAGCGATATCTGCCTGGCCCTAGCTTGCGGACGTACACAGCGGCTACGGTGGGGCGGTGCAGTTGACAGTATCAAAACCTCGCAGTTGAAAGCGCGCCTGGTTTCAGCGCTTGAGACTAAAATGCGATGAGCTGCTTTAAAATATTGCTTTCAATATCAACGTGCACCGCTACACTACGGGTTCGCTATCGGCAACGTGGCGGCGTTTGACATGGCGGACCCGACGTCCGTGGTCAGCCCCGGCGGCGTGGGCTTCGATATCAACTGCGGCGTGCGCGTGGTACGGCCCGCCAGACATTGCCCTCGTTTTCCGTTTTTCTAAGTTAAATGGCATCCTATGACGTGGCTCCCAATGGCAGTGTGGTTACGCGTCGTCCAACGCATTTGCAACCCTCGTTTCAACATTTATTTTACTTAAATGGCATCCTATGACGTGGCTCCCAATAGCAGTGTGGTTACGACGTCATCCAACGCACTTGCACCCCTCGTTTCAGATTTATATCACTTAAGTGGCATCCTATGACGTGGCTTCCGATAGCAGTATGGTTGCGGCCCTGGCGCGCGGTGCGCACCAACCTGCATGAGAGCGACGTCAAAGACAGAGGGGCCCTGGCGCAGAGCCTCTTCGACCACATCCCCGTCGGCGTCGGCTCCCAGGCTGGGCCTGCCACACATTTATCGCTACGTCATAGGATGTCATTCAATATGACAAAGTGCGTGAAACCACTTGGACACTTAGTGCGACTTAGTGCTAAGTCGTCCCGCTCGACCAATCAGAACGCTCCATTTCGACGACTTGTACTACTTGTCGCTAAGTGTCTAAGTGGTTTCACGCACTTTGTCACACAGCAAACGATGTTTTGGAATGCGTTGCATGATGTGGCGGGCCATGTTTGCGCGCCCTGACTGTGAGGGCATCATCCCCACCTCGCCGGGGGCGCTGGAGTCCGCGCTGGAGATGGGCATGGATTGGTAGGGCCTGGCAGACATTGCCCGCCACCTCATCGACACGTATTGTAAGCTCTCGTTTCTTGAGTTAATAGCGTCCTATGACAGGGCGGCAGACATTGCCCGCCACCTCATCGACACGTATTGTGAGCCCTCGCTTCTTGATTTAATGGCGTGCTATGACAGGGCGAGCAATATGTGGGCGGCCGTACGGAGGGGAGCCTACGAGAGGGGTACGCGTGGGCGGAGGACAAGGAGCACTGCGAAGAGTACGGCCGCATGCTCTCGGCGGCAGGGGGCGCGCTATAGTGTTGGACAGTCGCGTCAATCCGGGACGTGCCTTGCTTTTATCGCTGCGCTGGCTCGGACGCACAGCGCACTACACGGCGATGAGCCTGCCCACTGCGTCACGTCATCAGCCCCACTTCAAGCCCTGGTGCATCGGCCTATTATGTCTGCCCCGCCGCGGGTCACTTGAATTGATGTCAGGGCCTCAAACTCGTTACCGCGGTGGCTCAACCTGACCGTTTGCTCATACGCACAGTGTACTGGTGCTTGGCCCTACATGGCGGACCCCAGCAAGGTGTCGAATCGCGCCAAGAAGCGCGGGCTGCCGCAGATGGGCACCCTGGTCAGGCGGTGCAGGTTGACCCTATCAAACCCACGTTGAAACCGCCTGGAACCAAGCGCTTGAAACTAAAATGTGATGAATTGCGTTCAAGTTTTGGTTTCAAATTCAACGTGCGCCGCTACGCCCTGGGCGCCGGGAACCACTACGCGGAGATACAGGTGGTGGATGAGATCTTCGACAAGCACGCGGCGGACAAGATGGGCATCGAGCGCGTCGGGCAGGTCATGGTCATGATCCACAGCGGCAGCCGTGGGCTGGGGCACCAGGCAGGGCGGTGCAGGTTGACCCTATCACACCCACGTTGAAGGCGCCTGGACCTATGCGCTTCAAACTAAATTATGATGCACCGCTTTCAAGTTTTGCTTTCAATTTCAACTTGCGCCGCTACAACCAGGTGGCCACGGACGCCCTCACGGCGGGGCCGCTCACTTGTTCCCAGTAACCAGCGTTAAGTCAGTGAGGAGGATGCGGCGAGGGTGTACGGTTACCCTGGTGCACTATGAGCAAACAGTCAGGATACCAGTGGGCAGGCCAGTGAGGAGCATGCGGCAAGGGTGTACGGGTACTCTGGTGCACCATGAGCAAACAGTCAGGATACCAGTGGCCAGGCCAGGGAGGCGGATGCGGCGAGGGTGCACGGGTACACCGGTACTCCATGAGCAGACGCGACGGCCAGGTTGAGGTGAAAAAACCCTAAACCCTAAACCCTAATCCCTAAACCCTAAACCTGTGCACGACCCTGGGTGGCGGAGATGGAGCGGGCGATGGCGCGTGACGCCATCGAGATCAACGACCGCCAGCTGGCATGTGCGCGCATCAACAGTGCGGTGGGGCGCCAGGGCACCTACGCAGTTTTCCAGGGTACCTCAAATGGCGGTCGCCAATTCTTGAGTATTAGACGGTCGAATCGCCGTATCGTACCAATATATGGCAAATCTGACCGTCTGTTTACTCGAGAGCGCAAATTTGCGCAGCGTTGACCGCCATTTGAGGTACCCTGGAAAACTGCGAAGACACCAGATTACACGGTGCTGGTGTGTCTCACTGGATGCCCCGTGTATGCCTGGTGCACACTCGGGACACAACGGTGTTGGTGCGTCTGACTGAATGCCTGTGCGTGATGCTGTGGTGGTCTTACCCACATGTTATGACATTTAAAGACAAGCCCATGTTCGAAAATATGTTTTAACTAAAGACATCTTGAGTTAAAAGGTCCTAAATTCACATTGTCGAACGTGGGCTTGTCTTTAAATGTCATTCTACTGATGTGACGTGTGTTCCCTGCTCACTGGAGGGACAGAACTACCTGTCCGCCATGGTAGGGCAGTGCAGGTTGACCCTATCAAACCCACGTTGAAACCGCCTGGAACCAAGCGCTTGAAACTAAAACACGATGAAGTGCCTTCAAACTTTGCTTTCAATTTCAACTTGCGCCGCTATACCAAGGCGTGCGCAGCGAACTACGCGTGGGTCAACCGCAGCTCCATGACCTTCCTGTGCCGTCAGGCACGCGGGTTCTTGGCAACAAGCAATCGACTAACGTTGATTCGACGAACCGAGTCTGCGCGTCATGAGGGTATGTCATGCTCCAATCTCGGGTGGATTGCTTCCTCGCAGTTTCCAGGGTACCTCAAACGGCGGTCACCAATTCTTGAGAAACAGACGGTCGAGTCGCCATATTGTACCATTGTATGGCAAATCTGACGGTCTATTTACTTGCGTCTTCCAATTCGAAGAGCGATGACCGCCATTTGAGGTACCCTGGAAATTTGCGAAGTTGTTCTCAGCGACCCTGGTGCTAGGCGTTCGCCAAGATGTTCGACAGCACCCCGGACGACCTGGACATGCACGTGGTGTACGACGTGTCGCACAACATCGCCAAGACCGAGGAGCACATGGTAGGGCGCTGCAGGTTAACCCTATCAAACCCAAGTTGAAACCGCCCAGAAGTAAGCGCTTGAAACTAAAATATGATAATTCGCTTCTCAATTCTTTTGCTTCAAATTTGCTTCAAATTTGCTTTCGAACTCAACTTGTGCCGCTACAACATGGTGGATGGCAAGCCGAAGACGCTACTGGTGCACCGCAAGGGTGCCACGCGCGCCTTCCCGCCGCACCACCCGCTCATCCCCGTGGACTACCAGTACACGGGGCAGCCGGTGCTCATCGGTGGCAGGGGCTTACACTCGTCCACTTCTCAGCTCAACCTGAGCTGTTTCTGACACAAACACACCCCCTAAACACTCCCTAGTACTCCCTGACACCCCCTCAACAACCCCTAAACGCACCCCCTACCCAACAGAAAGTGCTTACGTTGAGCCGAGAAGTGGACGCGTCTCAGCCCCTGATCGGGGGCACCATGGGCACGTGCAGCTACATCCTCACGGGCACAGAAAAGGCGGGTTTGCGTGCATCATGCCTGCCACATCATTGGCCACGTTTATGTTATAACCCGGTCACTTCATTGAAGTGACACGCTGTAACGTGGCGAGAGCAGTGTATCGGGCTCTAGGAGTAGGGCATGCAGGAGACGTTCGGGAGCACGTGCCACGGCGCCGGGCGCGCGCGCAGCCGCAACAACAGCCGCAACCAGCTGGACTACGAGGACGTGTTGAATAATCTGAAGACGAAGGGAATCGCAATCCGCGTGGCGAGTCCCAAGCTGGTCATGGAGGAGGCGCCGGAGAGCTACAAAGACGTGACGCAGGCAGGGGCTTACACTCGTTCACTTTTCAGCTCAACTTGAGCCGTTTCTGTCACAAGAAAACACCTACACACGCCAAACACCCCCCAACACCCCCTTAACACGGGCTAAACAACCCCTACGCGCACCCCCTGTCCCATACAGAGCGCTCAAGTTGAGCTGAAAAGTGGACGAGTTAGCCCCCGGACGCAGGTGGTCAACACGTGCCACGACGCGGGCATCAGCAAGAAGGCGGTCAAGCTGCGGCCCATCGCCGTCGTCAAGGGCTGATTTAGCGCCTGGGTTTGTGTAGTCTGCCGTTTTAGTCATCAGTCGTTTCTTAGATCGTCCTAGCAAAAACGAATGTCATCCTAGCTAAATACGCTCCTATGCGTGTTTTCTCACTACTCCCATCGTACATCGAGCCCCGAGGCGCTCAGGTCACCACACCCGTCCGCCAGGAGAAACGTGCTCATGCATGTGTCATTCCTGTTCTGTACACGGAGCGTTTCTCTCTTCTCATTGCTCAGCTCTCGGTTCTCAGCTCTCAGTGCTCGGTTCTCGGTCATGTGTTCTCGTTTCTCTCCCCGGCGACCAGATTCACAGCGCCGGTGATTACAGCGCCCTGTCTGCTCCGCCAAAACCACATCACGACTCGGGCGCCCCCAAGATGTCCGACAGGTGCACGGAGTACTCGGTGAGCTTCTGCAGGGAGTCCATGGCCAGCACCTGGGCGGGGGTGGCCGGCGGCCGCACCACCGTCAGCATGCCCGCCGCCGCATCCACCTCCCACCCCAAACCCGCCGCTCTCGCCACCTCCTCCCAAGGCCTGCCACATATTGCTCGCCACGTCATACGATGCCGTTCAACTCAAGGGAAGAGGATTTGAGGGTTTGAAGGGCGTTGGATGACGAGGCGGGCAATATATGGTCGACCCCACCGCCTCCTGCTCGGTGACGCCCAGGCACGCCGCCATGTGCGCCACTGACAGCGTGGTGTACGCCTTGGTGAGGAGCGCCAATGTCTCTGTGCGGAACTGGTCCGCCAGAAACCGCACCGCCGGGGCGCGGGGACGTCACACCAGCTCCCGTGAAGCTCAACCTGACTGTCTGTTCATGGGGCACCAGTGTACTACCCGTACTGTGCACACTCGCCGCATCCTCCTCCCTTGGCCCCCACACTCGTTCCCTTGTTAGCTCAACCTGACTGTTCGCTCGTAGTGTACCCGTGTACCCGTACACACTCACCGCCGCATTCCCCTCCGTGGCCTTACCGGCGCCAGCGCAGCGCTCCACGCCGCGGTCTGCACGCTGACGTGGACGGCCGGATAGTCGCGCCGCCACATGCACTGCAGCAGCCCAACGACAGGGCCTGCACTCGTTCCCGCGCCTGCTTAACTAGAGCGTCTTCGAGGTACCACAAACCAGGTGGGTGCTGGACGTGTCCTGATGATGCGTGCCGGTACGCTGTGACTGAAACGGGACGCCGTGTCATGATGTGTGCCGGTACACCATGAACGAAAGGGGTCGCCGTGCCCGGCCCCGCCCGAAGACCGCCCGCAACTCCTCGTCGGCCGCCTTGCGACCCTCGGGCGCGCGCTTGTGCACGAACCGCGCGCTCTCCAGATCCCCCTTCACCATGTGCCCCAGCATGTGCAGCGCGTAGGGCCAGTCGGGCGGCAGCGGTCCGCCGAGCGCCAGCTCGGCCTCGTCGCACAGCGGCGACACTTTGTCCAGGTCGCCGCTGCTCACGAGCGCGGCCAGCTGCTGCTCGATGCCCGCCATCTTCCTTTCTCTGCCCTAAAACACCTTGAAGAAAGTGCCTTCTCCCAGATCTTAGAAGTTCGCGAAGCGTCGTGTCCCCCCTGGAAGGTGGGTACCTGAGTATCGGACTCGTTCAGCGCTATGACGATGGCACGGGTGCGTCACAGGTCCGTGCACCTTGTGTCAGCGTCGTGCGTTTGTGGTGTGGTCCTTGTGGTGGTGCTGATGGACACCTGTGCCGGATGCCTCCATGCCAGAGGGCGAGAGGGGAGAAGCCTAAGCCCGCTCCGCGCTGACAGGTAGACAGGCAAGCGACGCGACGCGTCATCGTCAGATTTTTTGTGTGATGAAGTGTGGAGCGTCGATCGCTCGTTGCGGCCCACAAAGCTGCGCAGACTTAAGGGCGGGTGACCCAGGTCGATCCCCTCTTACCTGACAACGCGCGATACGCCACCGCCACCGCGGCGCTCGCGAGAAGTATGGGAGTGACCACCTCTAAGATGGAGGCTGCTGCAGGGGCCGGGGGCGCGGTGCCTTCCTCGGCCCCGCCCGGCGCCGCGGTCAGCGCGCTTCCGGTACGTGATACGTCCGTTAAACACCACACAGCATCTCGCCCTTTGCCCCGGATACGTGTGTGCTAGCCGCCCGAAGGGTTCGCAGCGCCGCCGCCGCGGAGTCGGTTCGTCGATTCAACGTAGACTGAGTGCTTGTTCTCAATAACCCCGGGGTGTCTGGGCCCGCTCGCTGCCCCCGTGGCCAGCATGCAGTGCCACGTAGAGTAATCGTAGCACTCCGCGGGTTGCACCGCCGGCGCGGCGTCTTTGGTGCTCAATCCGCCGCCGCCTGAGGGGGTCGCGGGGGCTACCGTCTCTGTGCTCGAAAGCGTTTGTAATGCTGTACATCGCATCGTCTGCTCACCCGTGCCCTAAACCCCGAACGCAGGCAAAAAAAACGGATTTCCTGTCTCTGCCGCTGCCCGTCAAGTACGAGGAGCTGCAGCGCGAGATAATGAGTGCGCTCCCAGCCCGCCACGCCATCACGCCACCCACTAACTCACGCTCACATTGCGATTGCGATTGCGCACGCCCACACGTTTCGGGTGGCGGCATGCGCGTCCCTTTAAGCTGCCCCCCTGGCAGCCTGGCCCATTCCCACTGCCAAATCTTCAAGAATAGTGGCGTCACAGTGTCACCTCTGGCTGCGCTCACCAATCATCGCGCGC
>Ga0307489_10000579_pt1 | contig 22554 bp, 34 predicted proteins | sample SB12metaG_FD_202247 | JGI IMG/M metagenome (GOLD analysis project Ga0307489, IMG submission 202247) | Sea-ice brine microbial communities from Beaufort Sea near Barrow, Alaska, United States - SB 1.2 | ecosystem: Environmental > Aquatic > Marine > Coastal | place: USA: Alaska | collected... | reverse complement strand
ACCCATCTCCCCTCGCTCGCTTCTTGTTCCCTCGCGTCTTCGCGCGAATCAGACGACTTTCACCACATCGTGCCTGTCCCCTCATCGAGACGCCATTTTCCACCTTCTCTTCGCTATCCTCACTTTATCTCTCCGACGCTTGGGTGCCCTGAACCTCCTCTGTTCCGGAAGGCATTCAGCGCGGGGCTCTGTTAGTGTAGTTTGGGCGCCACAGAGTGCCCTTGAGGGACCGTTCAGGGCTATGGTTCGTGCACATGACAGGCTGACGCCCCTTGTGCGGGTTTGCTCCGACCCTTGGGATCCTCGGCGCGCGAGCAAAGAGCATCTCTCAATTTCTGATTGAACGAGAACATGGGATAGAGCGACTCGTACCGATTCAACGAGTTGGGATACAGCCTGATTACCGACCAACTGGAGTGTGCTTGCTCGTAGCAAGACCCAACGAGCCACACTCGTTGCCGAGTGAACGGACTCCGTGTGTGTCGCCGGGCCCTGGCTGCGGCGGCGGGCGCGACGAGGCGTCATTCGTTCTGGGCCTCCTCTCCATCGCTGCATGGGGTAGGGCTTGGCAGATGTTCCTCGCCACCTCACAGGATGCCATCACTCAAGACTCAAGGGTTCAATATGCGTTGAACGACGCGGCGGGCACTGCGCCTGGCAGATACCACTCGCTATGTCATAGACGTGGCGGGCCGTGGACACGGCGATATCGCTCGCCACGTCATAGGATGCCATTTAACTCCAGAAACGAGGGTTTAAAGAACTGTCAAGCGTTCACGGGCCTGTGTCAGCTCTCACGGGCCTGGCAGATGTCGCTCGTCACCTCGCAGGATGCGATGCAACTCAATACACAAGACACGAGGGTTCGAAATGCGTTGATGTTGACGATGACGTAGCGAGCAACATCTGCCAGACCCTAGCGTCGGGCACCGCGGAGCTCCCTCAGATCTACGCCAACTTCAAGAATGGGAAATCCGAGGGGATCTCGTTTGCCTTCGTCGTCACCTGGCTGACCGGCGATGTCTTCAACCTCCTTGGCTGCGTCACCTCGCCCACGTTGCCCACACAGCTCTACACTGTAGGGCCAAGTGTGTAACTTCCATCTGTACTGCACGTCTGACGAGCAGGCACACCGGATCACGCCGTGCATCACGCCGTGCAGAGTCTGTCTGTCGTGCGTGTTTACTGAGCAGACGCAATGTGGTGACGAAACCGCACAGGTATGTAACGCTAACTCGTCGTGTGATAGAACTCAACTCAAGCAACAAAGGTCTAAAGTGTGACGAGCATTACTCACTTGATCCTAGCAACCGGCGATTCTGTACACCTTCACCACCATCATACTGGTCGTCCAACACTTGTATTACAACCGCAAACACGCCGCTGCCGCAGAGGAGGAGGACCGGCTGAAGCGGGTAGCCTCGGGGGAGGAGGAGGGGGGCTTGGAGACACGGTAGGACAAGCAAATCTTATCGCATTGCTGCGACGCCCCCGCAGCCCGTCTCGGCCGCCGCCAACCACATCCCCATCCCGGCTCCCACCCCCACGCCCCCCGCTCCAACCCCCACCCCCACCCCCACCACAAACGTCACACTCCTCCCTGCTTCTACACACACTCCGTTCCTGCTACATCATGGAACCGCAAGTTGGACCCTTATATAATGACTGACTGTAAAAATGGTGTGGCGAGGAAAATCTGCCGGGCCTTATCGCGCGGCTGCTTTTTGACGGTGTCGCTGATACATCGTTTGTCAACGACGAAGACGACGAGTTCAGCGATGCCAGAGGTGGGGGCTTACACTCGTCCGCTTTTCAGTACAACCTGAGCCGTCTCTGACACACAATACACTTCAAGCACCCCCTGATACCCCCGAACACTTCATTATCACCCCCTACACAACCCGTAATCGCACCCCCTATCCCACAGACAGGGCTTACGTTGAGCCGAAATTTGGTCGAGTGTAAGCCCCTGGCCAGAGGCGTTGACGTGGAACGCCGTGCGTCAGTGGACGCGGCCGGCGTTTACGTTTCCTCGGTCGGCGGTACCTCCACTTTCCTCCCGAACGGGGGCGGTACCCCCGCGTCGGCTCGCACGTTCTTGGGAAGTGGCTCGTGGATGGAGGCATGGGGCAACGGTGGCGGTGGGGGCGGCAGTGTGGGGGGCTTCGGGCGCCGTGCTTTAGGCCACGGGCCTCCGGTAGCTCACAGCGGACGCGGCAGGAGGTCCACAGATGAGGCGCCGACGGGTGGGGCACAATGAACCTGCCAGATATCATACGCCATGTATTAGGATCTCGCCCGCCATTCAATTTATGAGATGAGGTTTCCAATGTGTGTCGAGACATGGTGAGCAATCGCACGCCACGTCATAGGATCTCGCCAGCTATTGAAGTCATGAAAGGAGGGTTCAAATGCGTGTGAATGACGTGGCAGGCGTTAGTTGGTTGTCCCTGAAAGGGGGGGAAAGCGTGCAGGGGTGGGGCCTGGGGTGGGGCGCAGCGATTGGGCGGCGGACCAGTCTGGATGCGACCAGCGTTCTCTACCGCAGCAGTGCTCGCAACAGCCAGGGAACTGGGAGTAGCGGCGGTGGCGGTGGTGGTGGCGGTGGGAGTGGGGGTGGGAGTGGGGGTGGCGGCGCGGTTGGGGGCGGGCAAGGAAGCGGGGATGGGCGTGAGGGTGGTGGTGAGGGGGATGGGAGTGGGGATGGGGGTGGGGGTGGCGGTGGTCGAGGCGGGCTTGCGACTTCCCTCGCAGCGGCGGCGGGGGCGTCGCTGTCCCTCATCTCCCTGGCGGCGCTCGCTTCGTCATCATCGTCAACCGGGGGTGCTTGGGCCTCTGGCACCTCAGGCTACACCCACAACCGATTTCTTCTGGATGACGTTCACGGGAACGCTGAGAACGACGCGTGGCTGACCTCGCCCGCCCCGGGATATGACCACAAAGCGCTGATCCCCGCGCCCCCGTGGGTGGGCCTGGCGCTGGGGTGGGCCATGACGGGCATCTACCTCAGCGGGCGCGTTCCGCAGATCATTATGAACGCTCGGCGGGCAAGGCCTTACCCTAAACCCTAATTCCTAAACGTAAACCCTTCTACGGGCGCATTCGATGGATCATCACGAACGCGCGGCGGGCCCATCCACACACACCGCATCCTCCTCCCTGGCCTGCCCATTCGCTCTGCGAATGTCTGCTCCTAGTGTACTGGTATTGTACATACTCGCCGCATCCTCCTCCCTGGCCTTACAATGGCTCCGTTCTGCTGAACTTCCGCACCATGAATGGATGCTTGAAAAGCCGTGTCAGCGGACAATACGGCTCAAGTTGAGCTGATAGTGGGAACGATTGTGAGGCCCTGGCTGTGGGGCTCTGTAGAGGGGCTGTCCATCTCGATGTTCACACTAGCTGTGATCGGCAATGCGACTTACATGTCATCCATCTTGGCGCGGTCAACTGCGTGGGGGCGCATTCAGCCCAACCTTCCCTGGCTGGTAGATGCCGGGGCGTGTCTGTCGATGGACGCCGTGATTCTGGGCCAATACGCGCGCTTCATGCTGAGGGATCGGTGGGGACTGATGGATAGTGCTCGCCACATCATAGGCTACCGTTTTGCTCAAAATACGAGGGTCTAAAGTGTGTATGACGTGTCGAGCACTATCCATCTGCGCTCGCCACGTCAAAGGATACCATGTCGCTTAAGATACGAGGGTACGCGATCCGTTTGATGACGAGGCGAGCGCTATCCGTCAGTCCCTAGGGATCGGCGGTTGAAGCGGTCAGCGGATTCAGTGGCGAGCGCTCTGGGTGTTGCGGGGGTGGACTTGTGAACACGTGCGGGGTGTTGATGCTTGAGGGGTGTTCAAAGTGAGACGCTTCCAAGTGTATGAGGAGGCACCAGGCTTCAAGCCCCCCCGCCACCCCTGCTTGAGGGGTGTTGAGGCTCGGGGGATATGGAGATTTTAGGAGTGTTGACTAATTGTGGGATATTGAGGCTTGAGGGGTGTTGAGGCTTGAGGGTGCTAGTCTTGATCGATTGAGGTATTGTGGGGGGGCGGGGGCAGGGATGGGCAAGCGCATGTACGAGGGCCCACGGGGCTCGCCACGGATTGGTATGGGATTGGATTCTCCATTGGATGGATTGGGATGGGATTGGGATGGGGTTTATACTTGTATTCGCATAGCGCCGCACGCAGCCGCAGCGGGGGAGACCTTTCTTGTTTTCCTCCGCATCGTGTCTTAATCCTAATCGTTGGATGTTATTGCTAATAAGCATGCACTACTAGTACATTCGTCTACGCTCGTCTACATTCGTCTACAATGGTCAGCGTTAATATACTGGTAAATCTCTACAGTATGATATCCTCTTGTGTTGCGTCTACATTAAATCATCTCGTTCCGCCGCCGCCCTCAACCGCTGAGGCCGCCGCCGCCAACGCCGTCCCCCAACAGACTCGCCGCGATCGCCGCCTGAAGCTCCTCGTCGTCATCTGCGAAATCAGCGTCAATCATCATGCCCCCTCCTGATTGGCCCGCCCCGCCGCCGCCGCCGCCCCCCTCGTTGAAGCGGCGCAATTGTAATTGAAAGGAAACGTGGGAAGCTGTTTACGATATTATGGTTTCAAGCGCTGAAACCATACGGGATTTCATCAAGGTTTTTGATACTGTCAACCTGCACAGCCCTACCTCGTCGTCGCCGCCGCCGCCGCCGCCGTCGTCATCATCCGTGCTATCATCGAAAGTGAGGTCCACGCAATCAGGCGCTGTCGTCGTCGTTGTCGTTGCTGTTGTCGTCGCCGCTGCCGCTGCCGCAGCCGCCGCTCTCCTCCCAAACCTGTTAACGAACTCGACCTCCTCCTTTTCTTCGTTGCTGTCCCAAGTCCTGGGACGCTTCTTCGACGAAGAGGCGCCCTTGCCGACACCTACGCCACCGCCGCCGCCGGCGCCACTCCCACCGCCGCCGTCCCCGCCCCCGCCGTCCCTGCCGCCCCCGCCACTGGCGCCGCCGTCTCTGCCGCCCACACTCCTGTCCCCGTCGCCCCCGCCTTCCCTGCCGCCGCCGCTCCTGCCACCGCCACCGCCATCGCCGCTGCTGCCGCCGCCATCGTCGCCGCCAGCGCCGCCACTGAGCACCGGCGCCGCCACCCACTCCGCCGCCATCGGCGGGGCCGGGGCAGACTGAGACTGCCATCCTGATTCCATCAGATCTTCAGAGTCGGAGCCATAATCTTCATATTTGACCTTGCCTTTCTTCCATGGTGACTCCTCCACCTCCTGCTCATCCTCGCTTTCCTCTTCTGCTGTGGCGATAGGAACGCTGTCACGGCCGCCGCCAATACCGCCGCCGCCACCCCCACCCCCACCGCCGCCACCTCTGCCGCCTCCATCGCCGACTCCTCCGCCTCCATTACCAGCTCCGCCTCCCGTCTGGCTCATGGGGCGGCACAGCCCCCTGCTCGGCTTGCTGAACGACAGGCCCATGCCCAGCGGCATGAGGCCGCCGCCGCCACCGCCACTGCTTCGTACGCCACCGCCTCCGCCGACTCCGCCTGCGCGAGTGGGAGGCGAGCTGGCGCGACGCTGCAGCGAGGATCCCGTCCCGTCACCACCACGTGGACCATCATGTCCGTCGCCGCCGCCATCGCTGCCACCGCCACTGCCGCCGCCACTGCCGCCGTCGCCACCGGCTGGCTTGACGCCAGCTGCCTTGGTAGCCTTGGTGTAGAGGCGTAAGTTGCATGTGACGCCAAACGTTGACAGCAGTTTCTGTTAGTACTGTTTCAAGCGCTGAAACTATGGGCGCTTTGCTTTCAACAAGGTTTTGACATTGTCAACATGCACGGCCCTACATTGGCGGCCACCCGGGCGCGGGCGGCGTCGGCGGCAGATGAGTTGTCGGTGTCGCCGTCGTCCCCACTATGGCCGCCACCGCCGCCGCCGCTGCTGCCGCCGCCGCCACCATCACCGCCGCCGTCACCACCACCACCACCGCCGTCGCCACCGCCGCCGCCGCTGCCGCGGCCACCGCAGCCACAACCGCCGCCGCCGCCATCGCCGCTACCACCGCCGCCGCCGCCATTGCCAACGCCCTTTCCGCGCCCTTGCTTTGTCCCCGCCACCTTCCCCGCCACCGCCACCGCCGCCGCTTTCCCCGCCGCCTTTCCCGCCGCCGCCGCCTTTGCCGCCGTCGCCGCCGGCGCCCTCACCGCCGCCTCGTCCGCTGCTCCCCACGCTGCCCATGAATTTTGATGGGCAGTGTCCTGGTTCAACTTATACATCTTCGCCTCCCCGGTCCTCGGACCTTTCCCTCTTAACAGGGCCGTACAAGCGTTCGTTTTCCAGCTCAACTTCCAAATTTGTAAGGTACAAAATTGAATTAGATGATGTCAGGGACCAAAAGCAGCTCGTGTTTACCAGGGAGACGGGTTATATTCAGGGCAAACCATTCGGCTCAATTCACTTGAAAACGGAACACCGTGTAGGGCCCTGCCTTTCACGCGGGTTCTTCCGTGCCCCACGCCCCCCGCCTCGCTGCCACCCCCATTACGGTGGCCACCTCTGGCACCGACATTTCCAACACCGCCACTGCCGCTACCACCGGCGTCACCCTTGCTACTTCCCTTGCCGCCAACCTGACCGCCCCGACCTCCGCCGCCGCCGCCGCCAGCGCCGCCGCCGCCGCGGCCACCGCCACCGCAGTCGGCATTGTCACAACTGCCTCGGCTACGCTTCAAACCACCCTTCCCGACGTCTGCCGCTGCCGCCCCCACTTCCGCCACCGCCGCCGACGCCGCCTCCACCGCCGCCGCCGCCTTCGGCACAGCGCCCCTAGCACGACCGTCACCACCGTCCGCCGCCGCCCCCAGCCACGGGCTTACACTTGTCCACTTCTAAGCTCAACCTGAGCCGTTCTTGTCACTGAATTCCGCTGAAAGTGCCCAACGTGTCCCTCAAAAAGTGGTCACCTCAAGCCTAACAGTGGACGAGTGTAAGCCCCTGCCTCTAGCCCCGCCATCGCCGCCGCCATCGCCGCCGCCGCCGCAGGCTTCGACACAGCACCTCTTCCTTTACCACTGCCCGCTGCTGACGACACCTGTGTCTGCTTGGCCAGCGGCGGCAGCTCGAGTTGGAATGGCTCCGCCCCCGGCGTAGCGGCGTGAGTTGGAACAGAAAGCAAAGTTTAAAAGCGTCTCTTTTTATTGTGGCTGCAAGCACTCAAAATTATAGGCGCTTTCAACACGCATTATGATGCTGTCAACCTGCACGTTTTGATACTGTTGATATTGTCAACCGGCACCTTTTGATACTGTTAACCTGCACCGCCCTACCCCGGTCCCGGAAACGCCTTGCCCGCAGTTTGGCGGCACACGCGGCACCCGCAACTCGTCTTCTTCATGGAGTCCTGCGCAAAGTAGTTCCACGTCAGCTCCTCCCCCGCATTGACGTCCTTCGAGGTGAACAGCACCTGGCTCGAGGGTAAGTACACAATAGGCCGATTTCGGTATATTGCCTGCGTGGAATGCCCATACAGAGTTGCGGGCAAAGCGTCAGCGCTCCGCGCGGGAAAGCGGGCGCCAGGCTGAATGCCCATACCGAGTTGCGGGCAAAGCGTCAGCCCTCGACGCGGGAGGTGATATACCGAGACCGAGCTATTCCATCAGTGTCACCCACGCTTCCCATGCAGGTTAGTCCAACCAGAGATAAGCCTGCGCTGCGGGCCTTTTGCCGTAGGCAGCAGTGTTACTGCGTTCTTATATTATCCGTACAGTCTGACAGTTCAGCGTGTGGCTATGGTATGCTTGCTGACAATTGAACGCACATACGCCATCACGTACGCTTCCGAAGTGGGCATTCATCTAGCGATATCTGTTCATCTGTCCTTACCAGGCTAGGCGCCGAGGCTCCGGGCAACGAGACGAGCGCCTTGGTGTAGCGGCGCAAGTTAAAATTGAACGCAAAACTTCAAAGCTGTCCATCAGATTTCAGTTTTAAACGCCTATTTCCAGGCGCTTTCAAGATGGGTTCGATAGGTTCAACCCGCATCGCCCCACCTTGGCGACGTTGGGCCCTCGCTCGCTAATCGGCCCGGTGTTGCCGCGCCCCGGGCACCCGTGGTTAAGATACCGCAATGGGCCGCCGCAAACTGTGGGGTCCACCTCGTCGAAGCGGCGCAAACTACATTTGAAAGCAATGTTTGAAAGCGGTCCATCCTAGTTCATCTTTAATCGCTAAAACCAGGTGCGGTCAACCCGGAGTCAACCTCGGGTTAACATGGGGTCAACCTGCGGTCAACGGTCAACCTGCGGTCAACCCGGGGTCAACCTGGGGTCAACCTGTGGTCAACCTGGGGTCACCCCGGGGTCAACCTCGGCTTAACATGGGGTCAACCTTAAGTCGACCTGTGGTCAACCTGGGGTCAACCTGTGGTTATCATGGGTCAGCCTGCACCGCCCTACCTCGTAGAGCACCGCGCCCTTGGGGCCGTACTTTGGCCGCATCTCAGACTCGGACTTCTCCCCGTCAAACAGGGTCTGATCTTAGTAAATTCCTCATGCTTTCATTCCTCGCAAGAGCGTACGGGTACAGTGGCCCACTTCGATCGAAACAACTTCCACGGAACGAGCGGCCAGGCCGTAGAGCATGATGCGGCGAGTGTGGACGGGTCCACTGGAACATCTTACAGTAGCAAGCGGTCAGGTTGAATCATACATCAAACACTGTGAGGCCATTCCATGGAACAGTGGAACGGTATACACGTCATCGCCGGCAGCCTCCCGCGCTTCGCGGCGCCCTACAGCTGCGGACCCAGCCTGTGGTTCGGGAGGGGGGTGAGATGGTTTAGGTGGTGCTCGGGGGCTGTTTGGGGGTGTTCAGGGGGTGTGTAGGGGGTGTGTAGGGGATGTGTAGGGGGTGTGTAGAGGATGTGCAAGGGGTGAGCCTGGGTTGTGTAGGGGATATGTAGGGGATGTGTAGGGGGGTGAACCTGCACGAGCTCGCCATTGTAGGCGCCGAGGATGGTGTCCTTTGGTAGAAACGCGCCGGAAAACACCCCCAGCTTGCGGCAGTCGTCCGCCCACTGGATCCGCAGCGGCGGCGCCGCGGCCAGGGCGTCGCGGTATATCTTGATGTAGTGGCGCAAGCACATTTTGAAAGCAACATGTGAAAGAGTCCATCTTGGTTTCATGAGCTTATTTTCAGGCGCTGTCAACACAGGTTGCATCGGTTTAGCCTGCACCGCCTTACCTTGAGCGACAAAGGGAAGTCCGCAACGGAGTTGTAGCATTTGGTGAGCGAACCCGACGCAATACGCAGCACCTTGCCTGCAGCTGCCAACGGGGGGCCGGGTGCAGCACTGCCGCGGCTGGCGTTTGCGTCTTCGCCGTTAGCGTCATCATCTTCAGCACGATCAGCACTTGGTCCTGCCAACGGCGCCATGAAGTATTCACCGGCGGAGAATGTAACCTGCCGAAGCCGGACCACCACACGGAGCAGCGGGTCCAGGTGCGGAGCCGCAGACGACGACAACTTGAGCTAGGAACAAGCCCATACATCCCGCCACGTCATATCGACATGTCACATGGCCACGTCGTAACACCACGTCATATCGAAATGTCACACCGCCCTGGTTTCGTGAATCAAATGGCATCCTATGACACGGTGAGCAGCATATGCCAGGCACTTGACCACGCGATCCTTGAGTCACAGGGCATCAAATGACATGGCGAGCAGCATCTACCAGGCCTACCTCGAGCCCGTGTGCCGGAAGCCGGTACGATGCCGGAGGCGCCAGGCGCGAGTCGACGCCGGCCTCGAGCGAGGGCCCTGCGCACCATTACGTGTCACAGGTCACGGGTCTGCCCGAAAGCCCTCCAATTGACATGTCTTCAGCTCAAGGTGCTAACACTCCGTCGGATAATATAAGTCGGGGCAGGGACAAAACGGCCCAACAGGGCCCAATTGCCAGCTAAATAAGAGAACACTTGTTAGTCCCTTCACAGTAATCTGATAATCAATGTAGTTCTCGCTCGCACTCAACCCTGTCAGGCCCGGGCTGGTTTGGAACGATGACTCCCTCACGTCAAGGATGTCACCTATCTCAAACACGAGGGTTTATTCCGACGTGGGTAATGAGGGAGTCGTTGCCCTACAGCAAGAAGTGACAGCTGGGCGCCGAGGAGGTATCGCTCGGTCTCGTTGAAGTGGCGGGGATACGACGAGGGTAGGTAGCCGTTCCAGAGAGCCAACAGACTAGCCGCGACGCCCGCACCGTCTACGAGGGCCTGATGGATAGTGCTCGCCATGTCAGCGAACGCATTTCGAAAACTAGCTTCTGGAGTCGAATGGCACCCTCCTGATTAACTTAGACCGTGGCAATGACGTGTCGACTAACGGAAGGGCGGTGCAGATCCACAGCATCAAAGTCGTGTTGACAGCCCTCGCATCCTATGGCGTGGCGAGCACTATCCATCAGTCCGTACCGTCCGCCGCATTCAGAAGCTTATCGACCCAGGCCACGCTGAAGTCACCCTGCTCCCAGAGGCTGATACGTGTCTACTTATCAGCTCAACGTAAGCACTCTTCTAAGAGACATGTTGGGTACCTGCAGCAGATAGATGGGTTATAACTCGTCACATGCTGTACACATGACGGCTCACTGACCAAAACAGCTGAGGTTGAGCTGAGAAGTGGACGGGTGTAAGCCCATACCTGTTTCCAATACGCGGGGTCCATGTCCATACTAGTTTCCTCGATAGCCATCACCATGAGCTTGAGCGCGCAGAGCACGACGGAGGCGGCAGCAGCGGAGTCGTCCAGCCCCCGCGCCTTGATGTAGCGGCACACGTTTGAGTCGTACGCTAAACTTGAAAGCAGCTTATCGTATTTAAGTGCCGAATTTGTTTCTGACAGTACATGAATTTGAGGCGAATTTGGGAGACAAGTTACAATCAAGCTGTTTGCTCATAGGAGTTTCACGACCGTAATACTGGTCAATACTGGTCATATTTGGGCCCACCTTCGTCAAACCCCCACCCAGATTCAATCAGGCGCTCATAAGACGGGTTTCGAGCCCATACGACTTGCACCGCCCCACCTTGTCCAGGAGGTGCCTCGACGCCTTCCACATCGCATCCAACCCGCAATCCTCCAACATGGACGCCTCGTTAAAGATGTGTCGGAGCAGCTGACCGGTCACTGCCTCATTGGAATATTCCTTCGCCTTCGCCAGCAACTCCTCTGGCAGTACTATCAACGCCGCCGGTAACTCCGTCTCAAACGCGCACCCGTCCCGGTCGACACGCTTCCCGACCCCGGGGCGCGCCCGGTAGAGGTAGGGGAGCATGGTTGGACAGGTTCCTGGCAAGCAGGTGACGCAATCGCATGCCGCCGGCCCATCCGCCGAGCTTGAGGCCCCGTCTCCCCCGCTGCCGCCACCTCCTCCGCCCCCGCCACCGCCCCCGCCGCCGCCCCCGCCGCCGCCTTCGCTGCCGCCGCCGCCAATGGCATTGCCGCCGCCTCCCCTGAGTGTGTTCACATACGCGTCAGCAGCAGCGGCGGCGGCGCCACCGCCAGCACCGGTGGCGTCGCCGCCAGGCGTGAAGACACACGTCGTCGTTGTTCTGACGACATTCAGGTCCGCCTCCACGCAGCGTGGGATGTACGGCCCCCGCGACAGCAGCTCCCTAGCCGCCTTGCCGCCCGAGCACTGCACGCCACCTCCGGGAAATGCCATACACATGAAAAAAACGTCACGTGATTGTTGGATGATGTTGCGAGACATCTGACTACGGGCGCTACCACGTCACAGGGTGGCATTGAAGTCAATAACAAAGGCTGCAATGCGCGTTGGATGACATCGCGATGCTACTCGCCACGAGACAGGATGGTATTCGATGCAATCAACGGGAGCCATTCGATGCAATCGACAGGAACATAAAATATGCTGGACGACATATCGAGTACCGGTACACTATGTGTACTGTCCCCTACCGGCACCAACACCAGGAGCTGCGCCGAAGCTGACGTCTCGGCCAAACCACGCTGCCGTCTCCGCCTCGCAGAAGAGTCATTGACAACAAGCGCTCGAACCGACATCGGAGCGTGACTTGCCTGCAGGGTAAATGCTCATACAGACGCAAGGCGGAGAAGTAAGAGATTCAACGTCGGTCGAGTGCTTGTTCTGAATAAGCTCCCTACCTGGGCGTCGAGCGCGAGCTGCTCTGCAGTGTTTGGGCCGTACAGGAGGGTCATTGAGAACAAGCAATCGATCGAGATCGGAGCGTTACTCATCCTTAGGGTGAAGTTTCATACAGCTCACATAGATGCACGGACTCGGTCCGTCGATTCAATGTCGGTCGAGTTCTTGTTCTCAAGAACCCCCTTGCCGAGGACAACCCCGTCATTCCGGGACCAAGTGATTGTCAGCGTCGAGTGTTTCTCAATCGCGCGAAGGCTGGCATTCATCGCAAAGTCTCCCATAGCGTTCGCCGCCTCCCATGGCGTCTGCCCCGCCCGATGGATGTCATACACCTGGTCCCGCGGCGGCCAATCCATCACGTATTTCCTTTCGTATTTCTTGCGCAGGTAGGCGAAAACGCCAGGGTTTAGGGCCTTAGGAGGAAGTGGTGGAGGCGAATGTTCACAGGTATACTATGCGCGGACATTCAGATGCAATCGTGCCTGAGGAGGAGAAAGAGGAGGAGGAGGAGGAGGAGGAGGAGAAGGATGAGGAGGATGAGTAGGTGAATATGCATAGGTATATACTGCGCAGACAGTCAGATGAATCCAGGCCTTAGCTTAGCAGGAGGAGGAAAGAGAGGTCAATGTGCACAGGTACACTATGCACAGACAGTCAGACGATCCGTGCCTGGGTTGCCGGGCGGCAGTGCAGCTTTATGCGCGGCGGTGGCGCCCGAGACGTCGCAGGCGAACACGTCGGCGCCGCGGTGTAGCGGCGCAAGGCCAAATTGACAGCAAAGCTTGAAGCAGTTTATCTCATTTTCGTTTCAAGCGCCTAGCTCCAGGCGCTTCCAAGGTGTGTTACATCGGTCAACCTGCACCACCCTACCGCGGTTGACCAGCAGACGCACGAGGTCTAGCCCCCCCGCGCGCTCGGGAAGCGCCGCCGCCACCATGAGCGGCGTTGGGACGTGCTTGTCGCTGGCACGCGCTCGGCCGTCCACGGTGGCTCCGGCGTTGATCAACAGAAGTGCACCCTCGGTGGACATCGCTCGCACCGCATGAAAGGGGCAAATACTTGATGTCCGCCACATCATAGGATGACAATGATCACCTGTACACTGTGCGTAAGATGACGAGGCAAGTACCAGCGCACTTTGCTGTGGATGACGAAGTAAGCGCCAGTACACTCTGCGGTGGTTGACGTGGCGAGCACCCGGTACGCTATGCACTCCATGACGAGACGAGTACCGGTAGACCACGCGGTGGATGACGTGACGAGCTCTGGAACACCTTGCGGTGGATGACGTGACGAGCGCCAGTACATAATGAGGCGGACGACGTGGCGATCACCGGTGCACTATATGGTATCGAGGCGGTTAGCACCAGTACACTATGACAAGGTGCGTTAAAGTGTTACAGAGCAGAAGCAAAGCAAAGAGCATGGACCAATCACAAGCTCGGATCAAACCGTTCCGACCCAAATCCGAGCGTGTGATTGGTACACGCTTTTTGCTTTTGCTTTGCTGTTTAACACTTTGACGCACTTTGTCATACGTGTATTGACCCTGCCGCGTCTGTGAGCGGCGTGGCGCCCTCCGCGCAGGCGGCAACATTGACGTCGAGCCGGCCATGACGCTGCTTCAGCTCCAACTCATCCTCAGCGATGCACCCGTCCTGATACTCGTCCATCCCAACCTCATAGTCGAACACCCGACCGCGCGTAGACGGTCGGGCGGGCGGCTGCCACGCCAGTAGCCGCCGCAGCAGCGCAAGGTTGCCGGTGAGTAGGATCTGGCAGATCCTGTTCGCCACATCATAGGATGCCGGATGAACATAAACAGGGGATTTCACAGGGGGGTTCCAAATGCATTATATGACGTGGCGGACAATGGCAATGTCTCCCTGGCCGTACCGGTGAGCGCGGCGACGTGCAGCGGAGTTCGGCCCTGGAGCGGAGCAGGGGTCGCGGTCTCATCGTCCCCGGCGCCTGCGTGTTGGTGGTCAATTCGATCGAATGTCAGTACAGCTCAAACGTTGAAACGAAGTTCAGGTTCGAGGGACAGTTGGGTGCAAAGTGGATACGACATTCAGGTCCAAATTGGACAGCAGGGTTCAAAGCAGATACGACGTACGGATGTTCAAGGGGACAGATGGCTGCTAACAAGATGCAAATATCGGGTTCAAGTGAAAGGGCGTCTCACCAGCGATTAGACGCGTCGTGTCTTCGAGCATAGCGGACTCCCTCTGCAGCTCTGGGAAAACGCCTGAGGTTTTCCCGTCATGCCTTTTGATCCTTGTAATAGCCCCGTCGGGGCGATCAGGGATGCCCCGCCCCGTCCCGCCGTGTTCCAACAACACCGATACCACAGCGAGAAGCGCAGGGTTTGAACCCACCGCGGCGGCGGCGAATCCCCCTCCGTAAGTTCCTCCGCCGCCTCCGCCGCCGCCTCCGCCGCCGCCTCCGCCGCCGCCGCTGCTGCTGCTGCCGCCGTCCAGAGCCTGGTGCACGATGAGCAAACAGTCAGGCAACGTGGGCCAGGCTCGGGACCAGGATACCGCGCAAGAGTACGTGTATACAGTTGCACTATTGGCGAACAGTAGAGGAGCCACGCCGGATTGATCGGCGTAGAACGCGAAATCCATCGGTCGGAGAGACCAGTGGTCCACCACGTTGGGATCTGCGCCGGCTTCGATGAGCATTCTGACGAGCGTCGGGCGCCAAAGCTCCGCAGCCCAGTGCATGGGTTGCCACCCCGTGGCAGGCTCCGCCAGGGAAGGGTTTGCCCCGTACGCCAGCAACTAGGGTGTGGCAGATAGTGCGAATCACGTCATAGGAAGCTGGGCACAGGAGAGCTCATTCAATAATCCTTCAACCTCGAGGGGGAAATGGTGCGCACACGCGGCGCCGCTGACACCAAACCAACCCACCACAGCGCCACCAATGCGAACGGCGAGCACGTCAGTAGTGACCTTGCGACGAACGTCAAAAAACGAGGATTCAAAGTGCGTTGGATGATCTAGCGGGCAATATCTGCCAGGCCCTACCAGCAACATCCGCGCGATGACCAGCCGAGGCTCCCCGCCGTCGCCGCCTGCGAAAGCGCCGCCATAACCAGCCCCAGCGGAGGTCACCGTACGGTCGTGGCACCAGTGGATAGGGTCGACTGGATATTGATTAGGGGCACATGATTACTACACAAGGAGATGCATCTCATTCAGATATCGTGTTATATGATGCCATTGACCATTACATTCACTAGAAGAGGGACCAAATTGTGGTGAATGGCACAGCCCTACCAGGCAAGCTCGGGCCCGTCCCCATCAGCCATGACGCAGCACACCTCCAGTGGTGTTAGGCCGGTGGAGTGATCGGCGCCGTTACGAGACGAGTTACGATAGTAATGGGGTTTGAAGAGCGGTTGCGTGCGGGCATCGGGATCCGCCCCGGCGGCGAGCAGCGCGGCAGCGGCTTCTACGTTACCGAGCATGCATGCCACGTGCAATGGCGTGCCCGCCGCGAGCAACCCGTGGCTAGGACCAGGCAGTGAATGCTCAACACATCACCTGGAGGCGTTAAACTCAAGAAGCGAGGGCTCACAATATGGTGAAGAGCGTCTTGAGCAATTTCTGGCAGGCTCTACCCTTTGCAGGCCATGAGGTTCACCTTCTCTCCGGAGCCCGCTCGGCGCGCGGCGGGCGTCAGATCAAGCCCAACCATAGGGCCAGGCAGATAATGCTCGACGTGTCATCCAAAACATTTGAAACCTCCATGATTGTGTCATACAAATAGGTTCAAACTCATACCCACGAAATGAAACTGGAAAGTAGCTATGCTTGGGGGAGCGAACCGACGCTGACATCGCCCAAAATCGCCCAAAATCGCTCTGTACAGCAATCGTAGGACATCATATGATGTGGCGAGAAACATCTGTCTGGACCTGCCGCTGCAAGATGTACGTCGAATCGCTCTCGGAACGCCAGCGCGCGGCCACTGGCTCCACGATGTAGGGCCTGGCATGTCATGCTCGCCACGTCATAGGATGCCATTCAACTAGGGCATCGAGGGTTCAAATGTGTTTTGACGACGCGGTGGCCATGGCACATTTTTCTCTCCACGTCAGAGTATGCCGTTCGATTCAAGGAACGCGGATTCAAACGCAATTCGACGACGGGGCGTGCATGACGAGGCAATTCCCACCGCAGCGAGCAGCTCGATGAGAAAGGGGAGGAGCGCCGGCTCCGACGCGAAGACGTGCGCCGCGGTGGCGCCGCCGTAGCACCGTGCCAACAACCGCGTCGCGTGAGCTTCCCTCGCCGCGTTTCCTGCGGCGGCGGCTGCATCGGCGCTGGCTACCCCATTGATTAGAGCGGCCATGCATTTCAACGCTGCAGCGTTACCCGTCGTGCTGCCGCCTCCGGCGGGCATTGATGACCCGGCAATGAACGTCATGTCCGGCTCTTGGCTTGCGCATGCAAAATATTCCACCATTGCATCCAGCACCTTTGCTGCTACAGCCGCACCGCCAACACCACTGCCACCGCCTACGCCGCCGCCTCTGTCGCCGCCAACGCCGGCGCAGGCCTCCTCGATTGCGCTACAGACACTCCTGGAGACGGCGCCTTGCGGTCCGCCGGTCCGCCGGGACCGCCCAGCGCCCGCGAGTAGCTGTGCCTGAGCTGCCGCTGCCGTTTGCCAGAGTCATGACACCAATTCAAGCAAGTATGTATTGTCCTTTCTGTTGTGCTTGTGATTCGGTTGGAGCTCGTCAGCCCAGTTTACTTTTGAGTGCACACACACGCACTCGTACACCCTCGCAAACGCGTTTGAATGGTATTTGGTCACATGACCATATGGGTGTGGACCTGGTTGGTACAAGAGCAGTGCAACGAGAGAGGGGGGGTGGGACAGTCCAACCCTACCGTCGCTTCTGCCGCGCGAGCGCCGCTGAACAGGATGCCCGCCGCCTCCACCTCCACGGATGATGGGGTGGTTGTGTTTTCGACGTTGCCGCCACCTCCTCCTCCACTAACCGGCTCGTCCTCGTCGTCCGATTCGTTCCCACCGCCGCCTGCCTGCTCGTCCCCGTCGTCCTCGCCGCCCCTGTCCCCGCCCCTGCTGCCCCCGGCCGCCGCCGCATCCTCCACGAGGTCCGTGTGCCCGCCACCGCTGCCGCCCGCCCCGGCCGCATTCTCCGCGAGGTCCGTGTCAGCCGCGCCAGCCGCAGGAGCAGCAGCTGCACCACCACCACGGTGCACCGGTACAGGAGCAGCCATATCCACGACCGCAGCAGCAGCAGCAGCAGCAGCGTGGTGCACCGGTGCAGTAGCAGACCCCACAGCCGGTGACGCCGCCCCAGGCGCAGTCGCCCTCTTGCCCAACACGGCGTAGTGCTGCTCCACAGCTGCCACCGAGCGCCCTGGCAGCATCGCGGCAATCAGACCCCACTTGCCCCCCTTTTTGTGGCAGTGCAGTGCGTGAGCTCTCAGCAACGCTCGGTCCTCGTCTCCGCTCCACCCCACGGGACGCGCTGCTGTCGGCGCCGCCACTGGGATTGTAGCCGCGGGGGGTGGTGTCAGGACTGGTGTGGCGTCTGCATCAGCCGCACCGCTGTTCGCCGGGGGCACAGCCGCGCCGCCGTTCGACAGCTGCAGTTTCTCGTTGAGCAGCCGCGACCGGACTTCCGCCAGCGCCTGCTCCGCCGCCCGCTTCTCCTGGGGTGTGCCGCTCTCGATGTGCGCCTCGATGGAGCGAAAAAGTTTGAAGTTGACAGCAAAACTTGAATGCAGTTCACCATATATTGTTGTCCACAGGATGTGAGCTTTCCAGGCGGCTTCAACTCGAGTTTCAACGGGTGAACCCGAACCCCCCTACTTCATAGTGGGAGAGGATGCCCTTCACGAATACCTTGCTGCAGATGCAGCACTTCTCCGTGCCTATGCCGCATCCGAGCCCCGCCCCGATGCCCCCCGCTGCCCCCGCATCCTGTCCGCCGCCGCTGTCCCCGCCCCCGCTGCCGCCCGCCGCCGCATCATCTGCGAGATCTGTGCCGGCCGCACCTACCGCGCCAGGTAATCCCATGAGACGTGCCCCCGACGCTGCTGGGGCTGGTTCCGGCGGTCTGCTGCGTGGGTCGCACGGTGGCGAAGAGAACGCCGCTTTCTCCCCCGCCGCCGCCGCTGCCTTTCCCGTTGCTGTCGCCGCCCCCAATGGCATCGCCACCACTCTCGCCGCCTCCGCCGCCGTCCCTGCCGCCAGCGCAGCCCCCGCCGATTCCGCCCCCCCTGCCCTGCCCCTCGCCATCTCCGCCTCGAATGCCGCTGTCGCCTCCCCCCTCAACGCAGCTGCTGTCTTCCCCCCCGCCGCCGCCGCAACACCGACACCCCCCTCCTCCTCCTCCGCCTTGCCCGCCAGCAGCGCCAACCGCCTCTTATTCTGCTCCTCGCTCTCCAGCAGCAGCGCCTCGATCTGCTGTGACCAGTCCGCCGGCTGCAGCAGCGGCGGCGCGCCCGCGCCCTGCACCAACGGCGGCGGCGGCAGCGGCGACGGCGAAGGCGGTGTCGCACCCGCGCCCGCGCCTGCGCCCTGTACCCCTAACCTCTTCAAACACTCATACGACCACGTGCACGGCTGCCCCTCCACCGCCGACAACCAGGGCCTGGCAGATATCGCCTGCCTCGTCATCCAAACATTTTGAACCCACGCTACTTGAATTGAATGGCATCCTATGACGTCCGAGTGACATCTTCCAGGCCCTAGATGCCAGAGCAGGAGCGGGATGCGTGACGTACAGAGAGATGAGGATGTGGTGCGGCCCACCCAGCAGGAGAAGGGGGAGGGCAATGAACGTCTGCCAGTCCCTACCGACAACACTGCGAGGAAATCGAAAACTTCGACGCAATCAGGCAGGTTGTATCTCAGCATTCCCCACGCGCGATGTGACAGGTTCATCCGCGCTCCGTGACGCCCCCGGAACCGCGCGACGGCGGCGCCGCCGTGGGTTAGGGCCTGGTAGATGTCGATCTCCACTTCATCGACCTCCCTTCTCTCGCGGGGGTGCACGCGTGCGTAGTGTTACACCACTGGAACTCCAACTATTAATTTGGGGGTGCCGTGAATTTTATTATATACACACGTTGCCTTCCGCCCCGGTCTGTGCAAGCGCACACATTCGAGCACTATGCACCTGAGGGTTGAATGTCGTAATGTGTCGCGGAAGACAGTATATGGCAGGGCCATTCCGTTGGGGTCGGCGGCGTCGGCCGCGACCATGGCGGCGGCGGGGGTCATGACCGATCCCCCAAGTGACTCCGAGGCTGTCTGAATGGCAAGGAGGCGGCACGCCCTCTCGGCGGGCTCTCGTTTGAGCACGATGCGGCCGTCTGGGAGCACCGCCGCGGGCACGTCATTGCCATTGATGTTCAGGTTGAAGCGGCGCAGCGCGCCCGCCGCCGGGGCCGCGTCCACGCGGGGCGGCATGGCTGCCTCGCGCCCTTGTTCAATTGTATGCACCCTGAAACGACGTCAGTTGTTGCTTTTTGTGCTTCGGCCTCAGCACCGTTGGCGGTGGCAACGGCGGGTGCAGCGGTGACGAGCGAGCGGAGATGAGCGTGCGACGTGCTCGCTCAAAACTATGGGGGTTCCACACCAGCTGTGGTTCCATTGCACATGCGGAGCTGAGTAGCGCCGGATAAAAAGATATCTTGCGCCAGCTGGCGCGCGGCGGGATATCACTGAAAAAGGCTGCACCCAAGCACGCGACGCCGCTGTGTTGACCGCACAACGGCAGCGATGGGGGAGCCGTCGGGGCCGCCGCTGCGTATCGGCAAGGACGTGAGTACACGGCTGACGCAGCACACTTGGTTCCGGCTGCCGGCGGAGGTCAGCGGCCGCCTGAACCTCAAACAAGGCGCGCGCCCATCTAACTACCCGTGCCAGCTGTAGATCCTCTTGTCAGGTCACCTCGGTTCGTATGCCGCCGGTCACTTGGCACCACGGCACCCCTCTCATCTCGGTCCCCTCTCGCTCCCTCTCGCATTCGCGCGAGAGTCATTCCCACGCCAAAGCGCGCCTGTCCCCTGGTCAAGGCGCCGTTCTCTGCCCCTCCCTCTCGTAACAAGCTAACCCCGAGCTAACTAGGGATGACGTTGGAAAGCCACGACACTACGGCGCTCCATCCGCCTCGAGGTAAAGACGGCACTCTCCAGTCGTATCGCCCGAGGAAAGCGGGCGCACACGCGCGCGATGTGCCGATGTAACCCCTGCCAGCGCGGCGCGTCTCGAAACGCCCGCCGCATGACGTCAAAAGCATCCCCGTACGAAGCTGAGGTACCAAGATGTGTTCGAGTACTCGTAGGCGTCTGATGATTCTGAGTGTGAAAGCGGTCCCCGTGCGATGCGTGTAACAGGGGCGCTCGCGAATGGCACGCAGCTCGACGTGTACCTGAGCGACGGGTGGGCAGGGCCTTGCACTCGTTCCCGGACTTGCAACTCATGATGCACCAGTGTACCCTCATAGTGCACCAGTGTACCCTCATATGGCAGTAGCAGTAGCGTATGCGTATGTTTGGCTAGCCACTTGTTAACTTTCGGTGCTGTCGGCTGTCTTTTCAACCTGACTGTTTGCTCGTTGTGTAACAGTGTACCCATACAAACAGGTGGGCCGCGTTGCTGTGCAGTGGGTGGGAAAGTACAGGGGGCACGCGCTGGAATGGACGCACCACGAGTGCTGGCAGCGCTTCGCCGGAGAGTGGAACGTGGACGACGCAGACCCAGTCGAGGACCGCAGCAACGAAGAAAATGCTGAGACAACAGACGACGGCGTGCTGCGGCAGATGCGCGTCGCATGCGCTGGATCGCACGCCATCGCGCTTCTGCCGATGGAGCTTCCGTACCGCAAACCGGACGCCAAGCTTCAGCACGCAGCGGCCGCGGCGGCGGGGGCGGCGGGGGTAGGGGCGTCGGCAGCGGCGGCGGCGAGGGGGGCTGTGGCTGGGGAGGCGGTGGAGGCCGGAGCGGCGGCAGCTGTTGCAGCGGTATGGTCTTGCGGATATTGCTCGCCGCGTCATCCAACGCGCGTTGAACCCTCGTCTCTTGAGTCAAATGGCACCCTATGACGTGGCGAGCAATCCGCTGGGCCCATTGAGTGAAACGGCACCCTTTGACGTGTCGAGCAATATCTACCAGGCCCTAGTCCGCGGCGTGGTCCGGGGCTGGAAATGATAGCAATCGCACTGGCGGCCCCGGGGCTCTGGTCGGTGCCGTCGTTCGCAAGAGGTTCGATGGGAAGTCCGAGGACGACTGGGGGCGAGTCATGAGCTTCGACGCAGCAAAACAGTGGTACTGGGTGACGTACGAGGCAGGACACTGTACTCTTCCCACTCTCCTCTCAACGGCCAGCCGCTTTGCTGAAGTCGAATTTCCTTGTCAGCGAATGTGTCCCTTCATCCACTCGAGTTATCGACGCGACGAAGCAGTGGTACTCGGTGACTTACGAGGCAGAGCCTTTCCTCGATTGCTGGCTCAGCTCACCCCAATTATGTGCTCATAATGTACGAGTACCAACCAGTGTACCCGATTCTGCTCGACCTGACTGTTCACTCACAGTAAACCAGTGAACACGTACACTCTCGCTGCACACACTTCCCTTGCCCTGTTCTGGTTTCTATCCCAGGGACACTGCCAGCCGCTTCGTCCCTGGAACCAATAAAGTTATCCCAATAATGATGCGAACCAGCTGATTGTAAGTGGACAAGTTGGCTTATCCTGATATATGCCTCGAAGATGCTAAAGTATAATTCGTTGCTCCAGTTGAGGTATCGATGAGTCGGATGATTCAGACGTTTATCGCGTTAACGAGTGTAAGGCCCTAATGCGAGGACAATGACACGGAGGAGGTTGACTTGATTCAACTCGTGGGGCTGCTGCCAGAGCCGTGGGCGGTGAAGGTGGCCTCAGACATTTTCACCACGTGGAGGGAGGCGGAGAGGGGAGGGTGGATGGCGCAGACGGAGGGGGCGGCGGGTGTGGTGGGGCCGGCGGGTGCGGCTGGGGCCGCGAGAGCGGCTGGATACGCTGCAAGCAATCCGGCAGAATGGTCGGGGAAGGCGTCGGGGTGGGCAGTCGCGGGGCCAGGGCTTGTCACAGCGGCGGCAGCAGCGGCAGCCGCAGAGAAGCAGCAACAGCTGCAGCGACACCACCACCAGTACCAGCAGCCTGCGTGTGGTTCTGCAGCTGGTGGTGGTGGTGGTGGTGCTGCTGCTGCTGCTGCTTCTTCAGGCCGCAGCAGAAGAGCTCCAGCTCCGGCCCTGGCCCCTGCCCCGGCCCCGGCCCCAGCCCCTGCCCCGGCCGGGGGAGGAGCGAATCTTCTCTCGCCGAGCTGG
>Ga0307489_10000578_pt1 | contig 22554 bp, 30 predicted proteins | sample SB12metaG_FD_202247 | JGI IMG/M metagenome (GOLD analysis project Ga0307489, IMG submission 202247) | Sea-ice brine microbial communities from Beaufort Sea near Barrow, Alaska, United States - SB 1.2 | ecosystem: Environmental > Aquatic > Marine > Coastal | place: USA: Alaska | collected... | reverse complement strand
GTACTCTAAGAAACTGGGGGGTTCAGTGGTGAAGTGCAGGATTCGGTGCTTGCCGGCCGACCGCGGCCGGACATTTTCAGTGCCTTCTCCAGATATTAAACCCCCAACTGGTAAATCAGTGTGATTCACCCCCCAGTTTCTTAAAGTAGAGGGGATCGTACCGTGTAGACTCTGTAACTCGAATGCGACCTGTCACAAAATATCTTGTTTATTTCTGCCATTCCAGCTCGCTTCAACTCCGAGGGCGTTGCCCGTCCCGTCACTACTACTTACTCGGTCCGAAGAAGGGAGCTTCATTCTTCGAGGGCGTTCCCCGTCCCGTCACAACTACTTACTCGGTCCGAAGAAGGCAGTTTGACGCAACAAAAGCAACGAGCACACGTATCATAAAGAAGTACAAGAAACGAGCACACGGCACAAGTATACGCAAAAGAGTTTTGAATGCAAGCATTTCGGTCTTCGCTTATCTCAAGTGCGGTTCCAAGATGGATCACAGCATGCACTTTGCATCGCAAAGAACTTTGCTACACCGTGAAGCCAGAATATGTGTTGCCGCTTTTCACTTTCTTGAAATTACATTCAAACACGCAGTACAAGATGCTTATTGACATCACTGCGGCAGGGGCTTACACTCGTCCACTTTCCAGCTCAACTTGAGCGCTTTACATGGGATAGGGGGTGCGCGTCGGGATCTTGTAGCCTGTTTTAAGGGGGTGTTAGGGGGTATCTGGGGTGTGAAGGGTGTGTTCGTGTGTCAGACACGGCCCAAGTTGAGCTGGGAAGTGAACGAGTGTAAGCCCCTGCACTGCGGTAGATTACCCAGCAAGACCACTGCGGTTTGAGGTTGTTTACAATATGCTCTCTATCCAGCACAACTCACGTGTTCGTATCAAAACGAATGTGGACGAGCTTACTCCAGTGGATTCTGTAACTTCGCTTTTTGCTACAGCCAATTGGTTTGAACGCGAAACATGGGATATGTTTGGAATTGCGTTCTTGAACCACCCAGACCTTCGACGTCTTCTGACCGATTACGGGTTTGAAGGCCACCCGTTACGAAAAGACTTTCCTTTGACAGGCTACATAGAGTTTCGATATGATGACTCGAAGAAGCGGTAGGGCGGTGCAGGTCGACCCTATCAAATCCACGTTGAAAGCGCCTGGTACTAAGCGCTTGAAACTGAAATCAGACGAAGCGCTTTGAAGTTTTGCTTTCAATTTCAACTTGCGCCGCTACCAAGCGGGTGATTTCGGAACCTGTCGAACTAACTCAGGAGTTTAGATACTTCGATTTTGCGTCACCGTGGGAGCTTATCAATCGCACCGATGGGAGGTCTGACAAATGAATCTCAACCGATGGGAATCCAATCAGGCACAAAGGCCGACAACATTGTTGAAGAATATAAGACAGAACCAGTGGGAAAAAAAACACCCCAGCAGGATTGCTAACCTATACGGTGTAACAAGGTGTAACAGTGAACAGTAGCTGCGACGCGGGGTGGCACAGAGTCAATCTCAAACAACCATTATATGCCTGTCTTCCATGGAACTCAAAACCTCATACACACACGCGTACTGTTTTGGAACACGCGCATGTGCTAACAAAAAAAGAATGGTATGTATACTCGCTTTACAGAGATACGCTGATACAGAGAGCTGCACCGATGCACTGGTTTCGCAGCGGCGCCGGCCGCGGCAGCGGCTGCGGCGGCCCTGTCGGCAGAGATGCACAGATACGAAGATAGAGACACTCTCACATATATACATACGACCTCATGCAAAGGACATTCCCCTGCTTTCAGTGAATGAGGACATGCAGACACAGAGGATGGCTTGCCGACAAGACACATGTTGTACAAGACCTTCCCCTGGCTCAGAGAGCACCGCACACAAGATGAGCCCGCATACATAAAGATGATGTCACGACGACCATGATATCACGTTACACGTTCCCCTGCTGTTTGTTGAAAAAATGTACAAGAATAAAATGTTTCGTAGCGCCGTTAGCTGAGCTTCCAAAGAAAACAGAAAATGTAATGCCACGGTACCCTGTTTTTGCCCCCAATGGAGGCCCGCTCAGTCGCCGTGGCCGTCTCAGTGAAAAGTCCCTGTGTTTGCCCCCGGTACATGACTTGGGATTTTTGCTTCCTGATCTGGCTTCATCGCTTTTTTATCTGGCTTTACTGAACCTTCGTTCGGCTGTGTGACTTTACATGCAGCTGGTACGTATGGAATATTTGATATACATTCAGCTGGTACGTATGGATTGATTCGTTACATACAGCTATGGCCCCACAAACAGAAAGATTGGGCATGTTTGTTCTACAAAAGAGTCTAGGCTTTGTGATTGGTGTTAGACATCGCTCAATTTAGGCGGCAGAAACCCATCATCATCTTATGCATCGTCTTCTGCGTGGTCGTGTCTGTGTTTGTTTTATGGTTTGCTTCGTAAAGGCGGGACTTCTTTACAGTGTATCAGTACACGCTAGCGATGCGGCCTGACTGTTTGCTCGTAGTGTACCGGTATACGCCACCGGTGCGGTCTGACCACAGTGGCGGGTATTACGAGTGGATATACTGGAGGCGCTGGAGATGAGGCGGCGCGAGGGGCACCTCAGACGCTCGCGGAGGCAGGTGTGGTGGGGCGAAGTTTGCTTTGTCAGGTGAAGGTTTGAGTTTTTGGCGAGTCGTTACAATTTGAAAGCACGCACCCACGCAGCGCACTAGAGCTAATCGGACGAGCCCCCAACGAAAGGAGCTGTCTTGACACTAACTATCATGGCATACTATCGATAGGGACGACAGACTCGCATAAAGGATAAGAGGAGCATGGACCTCGAGATCAGCGGCGCCGGCGCCCATAAATCCGCATTTGCATATCAGCTGCTGGTGAATCCTCAGTAGTTCCACCCGTTGGCAGATTCAAAGGTGATGTCTCTGAGCCGCCTTTTTTCCAACCGTCTCTGTGGCGCTTGTTCTCGGCAGTTTCATGGTTGGCAGCGTGACGATCTTGAGCAGATTTGCCCCCTCCGCGACGTTTTTTGGGCAGCACGCTTGAATGACCAGATGCACCACGCGCCCGCGCAGCTATGCGATTAACAAATTCAAAAAGTGGCGCATACAATTCGTCCTCCTCGTTTATCACAGCGACCACCTGGTCCAACTGCTCCATCAGTAACCTCGCATCGGTTGCGGCAAGTTTTGGAACGAACAACGCAAGCCCCAGCGAAAGAAAAGGCAGCCTCGTGGGGTTGGGGGCCGTGCTCGGCACCACAATCTTCAGCCCCTCCTCAACGCAGGGGCGTCCACTCGTCCACTTTTCAACTGATAGGGGGGTTTAAACGTTTATTACAGTGGGCAAATGATGATGCGTAGGGGGCCCGGACATGCGCATTTATCTTGAGCCCCTCCTCAATGATGGAGCGCACCACGACGCGGTCCCGCTGACTGCCGGCAGCAAACATGCCAGCGAGGCGGTCGGCCAGCTCTCCGAACGCCTCCTCAAGCTCCACAGCATTACCAGCGTCTCCCGTCATAACCTCTTCAAATGCAGAAGCAAGAGAGGTGGTGACTGCCGTAGCGGTCGCGCGCGGTCCCAGGTGTAGCGGCGCGAATTGAATTTGAAAGCAGAAGTTGAAAGCAGTATATCACAATTTAGTTTCAAGTGCTGAGTTCCAGGCGGTTTCAACTTGGGTGTGATAGGGTCAACCTGCACCGCCCTACCAAGATGGCGAAGATCTGTGAGGAGAGCGGCAATAGCACGATCCGCCCATTGGCCGGAGTGCCCGCGATTAGCGAGGAGTTCAGGTGCCATGAACCCGTGGTTTGTGATGGCAACGTCGCACAGGGCAAGACCGTATGCCATCCTCGCCACCTCCTCGTCGCCACAGACATCTTCGTCGTCCACAGCGTGATCTCCCACGCCGCTTTCATCCGGAACGTCGATGAGTTGATTGCAGGTATCCCACACGGCACGCATTGCTGACTCTTCTGGGCATAGGCCGAGCTGGGACACAACACCAGCTTTCCATTCTGGACTTCCGTCACCGTTGCTAATCGTATTATGAGAATGCTGATCGTATATAACGAGGTTTGCAACTGCGGAGATGATCGCCTTGGTGTAGCGGCGCAAGTTGAATTTGAAAGCCAAGTTTGAAAGCGGTTTGTCATATTTCAGTTTTAAGAGCTTAATTCCAGGCGCTTTCAACGTGGGTTTGATGGGGTTAATCTGCACCGCCTTACCTTGGGCAAAATGCGACTCTGAGGGTACAGGTCAACGGCGTCTCTCGCGAGAGTGACGGCGTTGGAAAGGAACGCATCCCGGACTGAAACAAGCTCGTCCACTTCCGCGAGCCGAAATTTGCCGCGGTCAACCAGCGCGATCATGCGGTGTACCAGTACCAGTGATGAAGCCCGCGCTGCGAGGGCGACGGACCGGACTCCCACGCATGACGTTGCATTAGCTGCATCCCCGATGATTGCAGTCAGGTCTTTGTTCACGTCATGGGTCTCAGGCGAGGTGCCGTCTGCAGATGGTGCTGGCAGGAGTGACACCAGTGCGTTCAATCGTGTCAACCCCACGCGTATTTGGAACTGATGCCCCTCATCCTCGTTAATATCAGTAAGCGCCAGTGGGGGCTCTGGTGCCTCTGCCCTTGCACCTCCCAAGGCAGTCTGCACCTTTTGGGTCACCTGCAAAAAAGCAGATTTTCTGCAAACATCGCCAATGTCTCCGAGTTTCTCGAAACCCTCTGTCGCGGCATAATGCACTGCACCTGCACACGCGTCCAGCACACGGCGGCTAGAGTGCCGCAGGAAGATTTCCACCACACAATTCATGAGGTCTTCAAAGTCAGACTCCCTGCGTTTAAGCGAGTAGTGCTCGAGCTTAATGTTCCGTATTGTCTCGATGAGCGGGCCGGCTACAGCCTCGATGTAGCGGCGCAACTTGAATTTGAAAGCAGAAGTTGACAGCAGTATATCACACTTCACTTTCAAGCGCTTAGTTCCAGGCGGGTTCAACTTGGGTTTCATAGGGTCAACCTGCACCGGCCTACCTCGTCGGAACTCCATCTACGCAAAACGAGGGGCAGCTGCTTCATGGCTACCTGTGTGCAGGGGCGCAAGTTGAATTTGAAAGCAAAGTTTGAAAGCGGGTCATCACGTGTTAGTTTCAAGCGCTCAATTCCAGGCGCTTTCAATGTGGGTTTTGATAGGGTCAACCTGCACCGCCCTACCTGAGTGAACGACTCGCGAGCATGCTCTTGGGCGTCGCGCTGTGCTTTCGTGGGAGGGCGCTGCGATGACGCATGCACTCCGTGGCCACCACTGAACTCCGCCCTAACAAGGTGTTCACCTAGTGCCCGTCGCACTGAGCAGCACAGCAAATTGGTGAGTCCTGCTGCATCCTCACTTTTCAGCGGTGGATTTCTGTCAGCATCTGGATCTTCAGAGAGGAGCATGGTGCAAATAAGGTTCCAGTCCGATAAGACCGAGTGGTAAATGTCCCAAAGGGCGTCCACAGTACTAGCAGTGCGCGCGCGACTGCCCTTGAGCCCTTTTATGATGTGCACGATGGAGAGCAGAGTCGCGTATGATCCACCTTTTACCCCGTCAGCAACACTGGCCGTGTTGGCGGTTGTGCGTACATTGGAGCCCACGGCACCGTCAGTTTCAGTGGCGTCCATGTTAGATGTCATGAGTGATGGAATGACAGCTGCGGCGGCGGTGCGGATCTGCTCTTCGCCATCCAACAGGAGAGAGACGACGGGTTCCATGTCATCCCGCGGCAGCACACCAGCCGCGTGCAGCACTGCAAGGGTGCCAATAGCCTCTGCAGCTACGCCAGGGTGTAGCGGCGCAAGTTGAAACTGCCAGCAAACGTTGATAGCAGTTCATGATGTTATAATTTCAAGCGTTGAGTCCATAGGCGCTGTCATGTCACCACGGGTTTTGATACTGTCGACCTGCACCACCGCCCTACCAGGGTCAACATCATTTACCATCTCCTGCACACGCAAAATGAATCGTGCGTTGAACGTGTCCATCAGCGCTAGATTCTCAGAGGAGGCTCCATAAAGCTGATGGAGCGCAGTAAGCACTGCAAGGCGCACGCGCGGTTCCTTGTTATAGCGGCGCAAGTTGAAATTGAAAGCAAAGTTTGAAAGCAATTCATCAAATTTTAGTTTCCAGCGCTAAGTTCCAGGCGCTTTCAGCGTGGGTTGGATAGGGTCGTCCTGCACCGCCTTACCTTGTCATTGAGGGACCAGCCAAGATACTTGAGGTAGAAGTCCGTGATGTAGTGGCGCAAGTTGAATTTGAAAGCGTAATTTGAAAGCAGTATATCACACTAGTTACAAGTGCTTAGTTCCAGGCGGTTTCAACTTGGATTTCATAGGGTCAACCTGCACCGCCCTACCGTGAGGAAGAAGAGTGGGTGCTCGCGCATCCAGCGGCCGATCGATCGCATGCAGATGGCGCGGATAGCTCGATGTAGCGGCGCACGTTGAAATTGAAAGCAACGTTTGAACGCGGATCATCACATTCTAGTTTCGAGCGCTGAAAGTAGACGCGCGTTCAACTCGGGTTTTGATACTGGCAACCTGCACCGCCCCACCTGGATCTACGTCCCTGAAGCGGTGGGTGAAGTTTTTGTTGAAGGAGTCCTTAATCATGCTCTCCACGCTCTGGATTCGAACCTGCGTATGCGCTAACGCCTCTTTGAGATCCTTCATCATGGACACATTCGGACGTTTTTTTCTCCCTTCTGCATCCAGCTGTCGCTGCTTCAGGTCGCGTGTGTCGGCTTTGACCTTGGCAATATGCACTAGTGAGGTAACCAGCTGCAGGCCAGCTTCCGTTGCGGCGACCCGAATCTTCCGTGCGCGCATGCTGGAAAACATCCCAACAAGGTCGGAAAGTGAATCGAAGAGGGGTTCTTCTACAGAAGAGTTTGCCGTCCTCGGACCTCCACCCCTAAATGTGTTAGCTTCCTCTTCTTTGCGACCTCCGCTGAAGAGCTCGTCGGACTCGCTGCTGTCTCTCAGCAGCTTGTCCCGGAACCAGGGGCTTACACTCGTTTCCTTTTCCGCTCAAACTGAGCCGTTTCTGACACAAAATAAACCCTAAGCGCCCATTAATATCCCCTATAACACCCTAAACACCACCTCAACAATCCACACCGCACCCCCTATCCCACAGAAAGTGCTCACGTTGAGCCGCAAAGTGGACGAGTGTAAGCCCCTGCCCAGAACTCTAGGTAGTTGCTCCTGAACTTTTTGAACCGCCCCTCAGTGTATCGGCGCAAGTTGAAATTGAAAGCAAAGTTTGAAAGCGGTTCATCATGTTGTAGCTTCAAGCGCTGAAACCATAGGCGCTTTCAACTCGGGTGTTGATACTGCCAACCTCCACTGCCCTACCTTAGGCTTAGATGCCTTGGATCCCGAGCAATCCATGGGATCCTCGTCGTACAGGTTCCCTGCTCTCATGTCGGCCAGAACACTCGTGCCGATTTCATCAGCATTCAAGCGCTGTAGCTCATCTGCTGTCACCGTCGTTGCACAGCCACCCGCCTGCGGGAAACAACAGTTTCAAAAAACAAGACGTCAAATCGCGTTGCGAACCAGGCACGTGTAATTATAAGAAAACTTGAAACTCTGGGAAGCACTTTGGTGGACCAATCTCGCACAGTAGAATACTGAAACTCACCCTGGCGACCAGCGTGTAGAGCTCAGCAAGGGCAGCTGTAGGGTTTGCGCTGTATCTTGTGCGCCAATCTACAACCACCAGCCAGGGGCTTACACTCGTCCACTTTTCAGCTCAACTTGAGCGCTTTGTGTGGGATAGGGGGTGCGCGTAGGGATTGTGTAGCCCGTGTTAAGGGGGTGTTTGGGGGTGTGTAGGGTGTGTAGGGTGTTTTTTAGTGTCAGACACGGCTTAAGTTGAGCTGAAAAGTGAACGAGTGTAAGCCCCTGCCACCAGCGCCACAGCGGTGCCTGGCAGCGTCAACGAACCGAACAACGCGTCATAATCAGCGGAATCGTCTCGCCCGTCGGTGCCCGAGCTCTTCAGAATGCTTCTCTTCGCCGTCTTCTTCGTGCGACGTCCCAGAGCAATTTCGTTCGTGTTAGAGCGCTGTGTTGAGAAACGCAAATTTAGACTCGCGAGGGCAGCACATAGAAATCCTGTAGGAACGAACATGCTTGCGAAAAATACGCTGGCTGACCTGGAGGGCAGGTCCGTTGCTATCTGGGTCGCTCCCAGCTTCGTCATCGTCCTCGTCGTCGCCCTCCCTAGAAACAAGCGCTGTCAATGTAGTCGACGCGGGAACTGCACAACTTTGAGGGCAATCTTACCTGTTGTCCACAGCCTCCACGGGTCTTGCACGCCCGCTGCGTCTTAAGGACATTCCGGCGGCCTCGACGCGCGACACGCGTAGAGCCGCGTGTTCCCTCTTGCGTCGCGAAGCACCCGAGGCCAACTTGGCAGCGTCCAAGCCACAGTACTGGCGGCCTTGGTCAGGCGCACAATGCAAGCAACGAGCGGCAATGCGTTTGTTTTCAAATAATAATAATATGGAGCATCATTCTCGGCACCCGAGCACCACCAACCCGAGAGGAGCGTTCGCGAGAATCGATTGAAACTTTGCCACAAAATGGGAAATTTTGAAATCAAATGTGCCAACCCCATCTCTAGGATACAGACGAAAAAGGCCACAGTGCACGCTCGAGCCGACAGGAGATGTAGGGAAACGCCTGGGCCAAGACCAAAACCCAACGCCAAACTCCAACGCAGCTGCACGCGCGCGACTGCTCACGCTCTAGTCGTCGAGCGAACTGGGGAACCCCCTCCGTGCCTCACGGATAATTCAAGGAAAAATCATTGGTGGCGCGTGCGACGCTCCCCGGGGTCGCGATGCTGCGTCTCCCACGGTGCATCAAGCATGTGCAATTCTGGCTTGTTGGGGCAGCCGAAAAAGACAACGAGATCGCACGGGTGGGATCACCGCAATTGCGCGGCGGCAGAGCGCGCAGCTCGGGGCGCAGCTATTTTCTTGGATAGGCAACCCCGTGTACCGCGCTGCGCGCCGTGCACCGAGCACGCGGCTCGCGGTTTCGGGGGGGGAAAGCGTTTCGGCGCCATGTGGTGCCTTCGTGGACAAAGGGATAGGCTCTATGTTTAGTAAACGACCGATCCTCTCGCTCGACTCGAATTGTAGGGTCTACATACGGTCGAATCGAGGCGGACAACCGGCCACCTTTTGCTGAGATATATTTTAATGCGGCGTCGCATCCTGCACCATCGCGGGGTACGAGGGTCGACTGGCTCCCGTGGTGGATTTGTCGTCGCTTGAATTGTTTCGACGGGTCCTGCACACCCCTGAGATGATCGCCCTCAGCCCATTTTTTCTCGGCAGACCGTCTGAACCGCGCCCCACGGTCCGAATTTATGTTATGAAGGTTGTCGGCACACGCGCGCCGCGAGATGCGCGGCATCGGTGGACCAGACCAGGCGGCGGCGAGCGAAATGAGTTACACATACCAACTCCGATGTATGACACCTGCCGCGCCACCGGCTTGCGACGTCATCTCGTCGCAGTCGCGCGTCCCTTACTTGCGTCCTTGCGAATGTCCGTTTTCTCCCGCGTTTCCTGTCCATTCCTTATCAGCGTGTAAATGATGCATCCGCGCGGGGCCGCGGATCAGCACGCGCACTGACGCCCGCGAGCACGGCGCCGTTTACCATAGTACATAAAATCAAGTGCATTCGCGGGATCTTGCCTTGCCGCTTTTCTGTTTGCCTCGCAGCGACGCTGCCATCGCGGCCCGCCAAGCGCGTGGGCATTTATACAGCACACTTCCGTTGGGTGTCCAATCGAGCAGACCATGGAATGCGCAGCATTCACAGGCGCGCGCACCCCTACGAATGTACCCTAAATGCGCGAACCGCAAGGAGGGTTTCCGAAAACCCGGAAACTCGGGTGTGTCTTCGGCTTCTCGCCGTGCCGAATGTTTGTGTTCCTCGCGGCGCCGCCGCCATCGCGGCCTGCCAAACGTGTGCGTGAGAGCGTGATGCCTTCGAACCCACGCGATTTCGAGACAGCCCCCTGTTACTTTGATGGGATGCAGGCGCGAGGAGGGGTGTGACAGGCGGCGTAGACGATGTAGGTTTGGGACAGAGACTTTTGATTTCACAGGCAATCTGAACACTAGGCCAACCGGTGGGTGGAGGCGCGCGCGTTTCAACGTGGCATCGGGCGACGCGCGGACGAGCGAAATGCCGGGGAGACGGCAGTGAGGCGCGCGTTGGGCGCCGAAGCATGAGCATCTGACCGAGCGCACCTCACGGCGTGAATGTCGCTGAGTCAATTACGCCAGTGAATAACCCCTACAGTGCTCGCACGGAGCGCGGGCCGTACGCGCAGTCGACCGGAGCACACAAGCAACGCGCAGCTGCTGCGCCAAGCCGACAGGAAGTCCGCGTGCGGCGAGCATGTTTGCCCCGTCGCCTTCGCGCCACCGCGGCGCTTGGTCGCGCGTTGAAGAAAAATGCGGTCTCAAGCGAGAAGCTTCACGTTGTTATAAGTCAATCATTCACTCGGTCCGAATGGGGGACTTTCGGGGGCAGTAACACAAACAAATCCTCGCCCAAATGTTCAATACCAGCTCTCCCTCTGACACGGATGTTGACGGATGGTACATCCACGTGATGTTACTGGCAAGCCCTCGAATTGACGAAATTTCGTTTTCCGGACCTACTAGCCACATTTTGTATGGGCAAATCAGATACATCGAAATTGCCCATACGAGGTAGGGTCAGCCTGAAAGTTACATTAGCGCTCAGCGCGATATAATGGATTTGAAAGGTGTTTGTTTTGGAATTTGAAAACAAATTGACACTTGATCGCGGTTGACCCAAGATAGGTTAATCGAAAGTTTCGCGCGATTTGAAAGCGCATCTTGATCGCGTTTTGCTCACGCCGTTGCGCGCGTACACGACGTGGCGAGCGCGCGGGGAGGGGTTTTGAGGGGCGTACCTCACGGTGCACGGCCGTCCGTGGCGTGTTTTGTCCATCTTGAGGATGTTCGGCGGAATTGCCGCGAGATGTGGCCGACGCGCGGAACGGAGCGCCACGTACAGTGACCGCGCAATCGTCTGAATCCGAATATCGTGTTTTCAAAGCGAGACTCCTATCAATGGCGTGAGCATTTGACCGTAGGTAAGGTTGAATCCTTTAGGCTGACCCTGCCTCGTACGCAAATCACGAGCAAAATCAGCTCGACCGACCGGCCAAAATTGGCCCAACCGTCAAAAAAACAGCCCGACCGACCAAGATAGCAATCAAGTTTTGCCCAGACAGATCTACGTGATTTGCCCATATAGAAATCTGGCTGGCATGTCCAGAAAACGAAAAATCCGGGACTGCCTGGTAGGTCGTGAACTGGACCGGCAAACCGGGACATGGTCTGACTACACCGAAAGTAAATGGTTTCTATAAACTGTCTGCCCATACGCGAGGTCACTCGCGCGATCAGACCGACCGGCCGCTTCAATCGAAGTGAGTTGCCCAACCCTTGGACTTCGAGTTTCGATATCAAAGATTCTCATGAGAAATGCCGGATCAATTTGACTCCCCCCTATGAGCAAACAGTCAGGTAATCGTTTCGCTCTGATTTCGCTTTCGATGTCGACAAATGTCCCGCTTTGCCGGTACAGTACAGGACCTACCTGGTCTATTGGCAGTACTAGTACAGCCTGTATCTAGATAGTAGCTTCGCTACTGTCTAATATACGGACAATTAGTCAATTAGACAAAGTGCTCTATCCTGTAAGGCCAGCCCGATTAAGGATTCTGCCCGACCGAGATCGAACTTTCTGGATTCGATAACTGGCACCCACCGAGCAAACAGTCAGGACAGGTCGGTCGATATGTACCGGTACACAAATGCTGGATAAGCGCAGTGGGGGGAAGTGTCCGGCCACCGTCGGTACTCCGAGGCGGAGTTGCGCGGTCTGGCGCGCGCTTCAGCGCCGTCTCGGCGCCGTCGCTGCGCACGTTGGCGTGCACAGCGCAGCTCAGCTGTTGTCTGTACGGTAGTGGTAGTGCGGCTATCCGTTTTGAAACTGCGCGGGAGCGTCGCCGACGGCATCGTCGCTCGGCCCCAGCGCGGCATCACTGGAAAGACACCGTTGCGTTTCACGGCTGCTGCGAAATGCTCAATACTTCCCCGCACCTGGCCCTACCCCACGCCGCGACCCGCCCACCCCCCGCACGCGCCGCGCTCACGGGACCATATTGGGGGTGTTTCGAGACATTCCAAAGTTCGAGCGGCGCTCGGGAGCGTGTTTGCTGGCGCCTGTCCGGGCACGAACTTTGCACGAACACTGAAGCGCGCGCCAGACCGCGCAACTCCGCCTCGGAGTACCGACGGTGGCCGGACACTTCCCCTCACCGCTTTTCCTGCATTTGTGTACCGGTACATATCGACCGACCTGTCCTGACTGTTTGCTCGGTGGGTGCCAGTTATCGAATCCAGAAAGGTCGTCTCGTTCGATCTCGGTCGGGCAGAATCCTAAATCTCGAGATCCGGTCAACATTTCGGGTTGGATCGCAGTGGGGGAGGGCGGGCGAGTCGGATCGGCAAGTCAGTGTATATCGTATGGTCAAAATGACCCCTGACATGAACCCTAGACCACAAGCAACCTTAACCGAAAGTAGACCGCATCCTATGGCCGAATTCTCCAAAAACCGACGCGACTCGTCGGAAATCGCCCAAAATCCAGGGGGCGGGTTGACCGGATCTCGAGATTGATTCGGGTTTGCCTTACGATAGAAGCTACGGGCGCACATGCACATCATGATAGTCAACTTCAGCGTAGCACTCGACACACAGGCCGGCACACGATGCCCTCAAGCGCACAAACATGGCATAAAGACGAACGGCTCTCAGAGCTCATTTACAACGTTTCTTATTAGCATATGATTACTCATGACGTTAGCATACGATGTAAAATACAATGACAGTCACGACTTTGATTTCAAAAGCGTGTACAACCAGCGACTCGTAGGTTCGACGTTACACACTTTCTGCGATGGGTTCACCATGTACATACACACGGGGTACGGCGGTTCATCTTGAACGCCTTGTGGACGCCTTACCATCTTGTAATAAACACCCTCCCACATTTGTGAACGAGTGAACCATAAATATGACGCCGCCATTTTCAATTTTATGGTTGCTCGGTCCGTCCCTAGCTATCGGACCAATGTTACCGCTCGCGTGACTTGCCACCATGTGAGCTGTCACGTGGCACTTTCCCTGACCCTCTTTTCATTGTCTACGGGTATCCAGGGATATCTGAAGTTTTTAAAGGCATGTAATAGGTATACAAAGCTCCGCGAATCACCGTCGCTCCCCCACAATCCAGAGCGGCGCAGTGACGTAACCGCTTCTGTCCTAACCACTCTGCCCAAGCCGTTGGCGCCGTTGGACCGTCACTCTATTTACCGACCTTTGGCCGAATACCGTTGGCTCACTATATGCGATCGCCATCTGTAATGCCTCGGGAAGTAGTTAGACTCTACACTCAAAGGTTTTGTAACTCACATTCTGTCATACTTTTCCACATTCGTGTGATTGTGTCATCACATCATTCACGGAATGACAGAGCGTCGGCCGCCATATGCGCTCCGTGCAGATGGCGTCGACGCTCAATCGCCTTTACTTATTGTTGTGATTCTTATTGATGCTCTCAGTCACTCGGTCACGACTGTCTGACAGTAGATTTCAGTTTTGTGGGTGGACAGCATGGTCATATTCTGCCACACATGGGATTCCTTGATCTACATACGGCTTCCGGGTGAAGCGAAAGCGAAAGCGACCACCGCTTCCGCGCACTCATACAGCCTCTGTGGCTCGGAGCCCATCGCTCCTCCGCGCCGCGAGTGTTACGAGTACAAGTCTGCGGGCGTGCGCCCCATGTAATGACGAAGTGCTGCATTATACCTTGTACCTCAGGCTGTCGGGACATGACACGGGCGTCTGAGGCCAACCCAATTCGATTTCGGGATCCGAGCAACCCCACGCAACGATTTTGGGCGATTTCGGACGAGTCGGATCGGTTTTGGGGTCATTTTGCCCATACGGCGCGATCGGTTCTGGGTTTAGGGTTGCTGTCAGGTTTGGGGGTTTTTTCAGGGGTCATTTTGCCCATACATACGCCGCCGATCCAACTCGGCCCCGCCCCGCTGCGAATTCACCCAAAATGTTGCTCGGATCCCGAAATCCACTTGGGTTGGCCTAACACACGTTCCCGTTGAACCCACCCCCCAGTCTATTACGCCAGCCGGCGCGAGGCTCACTGCGATCTAAGACACAATTCAGCCAACCGGGGCGGGGGGTGCTATTAGACTGGTATTAGACCGCAGGGGGGGGGAGCGCATTTCAACATTGAATGGCGCATAACTGCTCGTCACGCATAACACCGAAAGTATTATGCGCGCATTACCGGCGCGGCGCCAGCGCGAAGCGCGCCAGCGCCACCCGCTGCCAGCGCGCCCCGCGCCGCCAGCGCGCCGCCGTCGGACGTAGCTTACTCGGAACCGCGTTCGCAACCTTGCCAGTGCCCACGCGCAAAGCCGCCTCGCCGCCTCAACGCCTTGACCGCGCGCTTTTCAGCCGCCGCCGCCGCCGCCGCTAGCTCGCTCGCGCAGCCGCCGGCCCCTCTTTTCACGAGAGAAGGCCGAGGCGCTCCCCTTCACTGACGGCTGTCGGCGTTCCAGCCGCGGCATCCTTTGACAAGCAGAGCAGCGCGCGCCGCTGCCGAACTCCGCGACCATGGCCACCATGCAGTACAACTTCAAGAAAATCACCACGGTACGCGACCGCGCCCGCGTCCCCCGTCCCCTTCCCTCAGAGGCCGCTCCCCGCATTCGCTCCTGTCGGTGCAAACAAAACAGAAAACAACGCAAGATTCGTCGTTTCGGGTGTGTCTCGAGTTGGCCTCAAGCACCCGCCGCCGCTGCCGCGCGCCTCGGGCCGTCGCGCGCTCTTGGGGAGCCCGCGCGCCAGCGAGAACCCAGCATACGGCCTGTATAACGCTTCATGACCTCTTCACCTTTCTGACGTACTGCCCTCCCCCTCCGCCTCCTCCGCCTCCGCCTCCTCCGCCGCCCATCTGCCGCCGCCGCTATCCCGTACCGCGCACGAAACACAACACAGGTGCCGACGTCCAAGGACTTCATCGACGTGGTGATGGCGCGCACGCAGCGGCAGACGCCCACGGTGGTGCACCGCGGGTACGCCATCACGCGCATCCGCGCCTTCTACATGCGCAAGGTGAAGTTCACGCAGACGAGCTGGAACGAGAAACTCAGCCGCATCCTCGAGGGCGGGGCCGGAGCACCGGCCCCATGCACCAGTATGCCCAGCCCACCTGCCAGCGAACACAGCTGTGGGTCACTGTCTCAACTGCCAGCCGTCATCACTGTTGCTGCAGTGGGGTCCCTCCGTCCCTGGCTCAAACGCCAGCCACCACCGCTGTGGGCTGCGGTGGTGACCCTCAGCTCCTGAACCACTCGAGTTAAGGATGCGGCAAACACACTGTGCACTAGTACGCGGGTAATCAGGTACACTATGAGCAAGCAGTCAGGTTGAGCTGTGAAGTGGACGCTCTGCCGGTCCCTTCTGGAAGACTTCCCGCGCGTGGACGACATCCACCCGTTCTACAGCGACCTGCTGAACGTGCTGTACGACAAGGACCACTACAAGCTGGCCCTCGGGCAGCTCAACACCGCTCGCAACATCATCGACAAGGCAAGGCCGCGCCTGCGCAGTTTTCCAGGATACCTCAGATGGCGGTCAACGCTGCGCAAATTTGCGCTGTCGAGTGAATAGACCGTCAGATTTTCCTGGCAATGGTACAATATGGCGATTCGATCGTCTATTGCTCAAGAATTGGCAACCGTCATCTGAGGTACCCTGGAAAACTGCGAAGGCACGCCGTCCCTTGTCCCCTTTTCAGCTTATGACTCAAGCGTCTTGTCTCCTTAAACGCCTCCAAGTCACCTTCGCTGGGAGCGAGATGCGGCGAGTGCGTTCAGATACACCGGTACATCATGAGCAAACAGTCAGGGAACGAATGGTCAGGCCAGGGAGGAGGATGCGGCGAGTTTGTACGGGAACACCGGTACATCATGAGCAAACAAAGAGGAAAGTGGGGTGCGGCACTGAGGATGCGGCGCGTGTGTACGGGTACACCGGTACATCAAACGCAAACAGTCTCGGAAAGTGGGGTGCGGCACTGCCTTCAGGTGTCGAAGGACTATTGCAAGCTGCTCAAGTACGGCGACTCGCTGTACCGCTGCAAGTCACTCAAGGCAGGGGGGGGTGCCCTCATCCCACTTCGCTTGTCACCTCACCGCCACCCGCTCAGTCCCTCTAACCACTGCCAGCTATGACAAAGTGCTTGAAACCACTTAGACACTCAGAGAGACTTAGTTCTAAGTCGTCCCGCTCGACCAATCAGAACGCTCCATTTGGACGACTTAGTACTACTTGTTGCTAAGTGACTAAGTGGTTTCACGCACTTTGTCATATCCCACTCGCAGGGCCTTGCACTCCCTCCCTTGTCATCACAGCTGCCAGCCGGACTGTCCCTGAATCCACTAGCAGTCATCCCACTGAACAGCGCTGATGTGCGTACGTTGAGCTGCAATCGGAAGCAGTGGCGGCCCTGGTCACCGCGCGCAGCGCTGGGGCGCATGTGCACAATCATGAAGAAGCACTCGGCGTCGCTGGCGTATCTGGAGCAGGTGCGGCAGCACATGTCGCGGCTGCCGTCCATTGACCCCAACACGCGCACCATCCTCGTGTGCGGCTACCCCAACGTGGGCAGGGGCTTACACTCGTTCACTTTTCAGCTCAACTTGAGCCATGTCTGACACGCAAAAACACCCTACACACCATAAATGCCCCCTAACACCCCCTTAACACGGGCTACACAATCCCTACGCGCAGCCCCTATCACATAAAAAGCGCCCAAGTTGAGCTGAGAAGTGAATGAGTGTAAGCCCCTGAACGTGGGCAAGTCCTCCTTCATGAACAAGGTGACACGCGCCGACGTGGAGGTGCAGCCCTACGCGTTCACCACCAAATCCATCTACGTGGGGCACACGGACTACAAGTACCTGCGCTGGCAGGTGCTGGACACGCCGGGTATCCTGGGCAGGGGCTTACACTCGTTCACGTTAGAGCTCAACTTGAGCAACTCCAGGACACATTCATGAGTTAAGTTGGGTTACATGGTGGACAGAAGAGCTCAAGTTGAGCTGAAATCGGAACGAGTGTAAGCCCCTGATACTGGACCGCCCCCTGGAGGAGCGCAACACCATCGAGATGCAGTCCATCACCGCCATGGTAAGGCGGTGCAGGTTGAAACCAGCTGATACCCGAGTTGAAAGCGCGTTGATTTCGTTAACGGGGGAGGCCCCCTATGGACCATTAATTACTCTGATTAATTGGGGAGGCCCCCTATGTACCAATCAGCGCTTGAAACTGAAAATTGACAGACAGCTTTCAAACCTTGCTTTCACATTCAAGTTGCGGCGCTACGCCAAGGCGCACCTCCGCGCCGTGGTGCTCTACATCGTGGACGCCTCCGAGCAGTGCGGCTTCAGCATCAAGGCAGGGTGGTGCAGGTTGACCCCATCAAACCCACGATGAAACCGCCTGGAACTGACGCCTGAAAGTAAAATTTGACGTACTGCTTTCAAATTTCGGTTTCAAATTCAACTTGCGCCGCTACATCAAGCAGCAGGCCGAGCTCTTCCACAGCATCAAGCCGCTGTTCGCCAACAAGCCGCTGGTCATCGCAATCAACAAGGTAGGGCGGTGCAGCTTGACCCTATCAAACCCACGTTGAAAGCAAAGCGCCTGCAACCCAGTGCTTGAAACTAATCCGTGATAAACTGCTTTCAAGTTTTGCTTTCAAAGCCAACTTGCACCGCTACAACACGGTGGACCAGCGGCGGCTGGAGGAGCTGCGGCCGGAGGACGCGGCGCTTATCGAGGGTATGCGCGTGGCGGCGCAGGGCCCGGCGGCGCTGCAGCTCGGCAGGGGCTTGCACTCGTCCACTTTTCAGCTCAACTTGAGCCGTGTTTGACACACAAAAACACCCTACACACCATAAACACCCGCTAACACCCCCTTAACACGGGCTACACAATCCTTACGCGCACCCCCTATCCCATAGAAACCGCTTAAGTTGAGCTGTGAAGTGAACGAGTGTAAGCCCCTGCAGCTGGGCGACCGCGAGGAGCTGCCGTGCATGAGCACGTTGAGCGAGGAGGGCGTGATGGAGGTGAAACGCCACTGCTGCGACAAGCTGCTGGCGGCGCGCGTGGAGCAGAAGCTGGCGAGCCGGCGCGCGGGCGAGGTGCTCAACCGCCTGCACGTGGCGCAGCCCAAGCCGCGCGACGCCGCCTCGCGCCCCGCCGTCATCCCGCACTCTGTGGCAGGGGCTTACACTCGTCCAGTTTTCAGCTCAACTTGAGCCGTGCCTGACGTACACAAAACACCCTACACACCCTAAACACCCCCTAAACCCCCTAACATCCCCTTACCACGGGCTACACAATCCTTACGCGAAACCCCTATCCCATAGAAAGCGCTCAAGTTGAGCTAAGAGGTGAATGAGTGCAAGCCCCTGCTCTGTGGCCGTGAGCCGCGCGGCCAAGGCGGCGGGCGAGAAGATTGTGACGGAGAAGATGCTACAGGACGCTAACGGCGGCGCGGGAGTGTACAACATGGACCTGCGCAAGCACTACCTGCTGGAGGACGAGGAGTGGAAGTACGACGTGGTGCCGGAGATCTTCAATGGCAAGAACGTGGCGGACTTCATCGACCCCGATATCGAGGAGCGGCTCGCGGAGCTGGAGCAGGAGGAGGAGGAGCTGGAGGCAGGGGCTTACACTCGTCCACTTTTCGGCTAAACTGAGCCGTTTCTGACACGAAATACACCCTAAACACCCCCTTAAGAACCCCTAATGTCCCCCGACAGCCCCTGAACACGACCGAAATACTACCTGAATCCCCCCCCCAAATACCCCTTATCCAACAGAAAGCGCTTACGTTGAGCTGAAAAGTGGACGAGTGTAATTTCCTGGCTTGAGGAGGCGTGGGCGGCGGAGCGGTCAGCGGCGGGGCTGGAGGAGGAGGCGGACCTGAGCGACGGCGAGCAGGACATGCTGCACGAGGTGCGCAGCCGCCGCGCCAACCTGGTGTCCGCGCACCGCCGCAAGAAGGGCGCGGGGAACAACGCGCCCACCATGCCGCGCACGGCGTCGCGCAGCCACGCGGACCCAGCCAAGGCCGCCACCACCACGCGCATGAAGGCAGGGAACAGTCACAAACCCTAAACCCTAAACCCCAACCCCTAAACCCTAAACCCTAACCCTAAATCCTAAACCTGGCTCACCTCGTCATTCCACCGCGTAGCGAATCGGTGATCACCACGTCATCTGCCGCGATGCAAATCCTGATTTTCTTTAGTTGCATGGCATCCCATGACGTGGCGAGCACCTCTCCACGCGACCGCACGTGTAGGAGAGCTTGGGCGCGATGGGGATCGACGCGAGCCTGGCGGTGGCCCGCGCGCGCGACACCTCGGTGTCGCGGGTCGGGCGCAAGCGGGCGCGCTCCGCCGCCGCCGGAGCCGGGGATGAGGACATGGGCGACGGCGACGGCGGCGACGGCGAGGACAAGGCGGGGACGCTGACTGCCCACTGCCCACTGCCCACTGCTAGTGCATTGCTACCCCAAGCAGACCCCACACCTACTACGCGGTCCGATCCCCTCTACCATAAGAAATTGAGGGGTCAAATCGCGTCAAAAACACGATTCTTCAAAATGGACGATTTGAGGGGTTATTAGCTCGTGCAAAGCGAGAGACTTGCCGGCTGGTCGGTCGATAGTTGTCGCCGGATCCGGGGACATCTCCTCCCAACCGCGTGTTTTTTGTGGTAGAGGGGCTCGGCGCAAGTATTATAGTTCCTTCCAACCCCACCTCCAGCCGCGAGACTGATCGCTCATACGTTGAGTCGTTGCGTTGCACGACACTACTCGGCGGCACGCACGCACAGCAGCAAGAGCCGGTCGGTGTCGGTGGCGCGGCGCGTGGACCGCCTGGACAAGAGCCCGGGCAACGGCATCAAGAACGCGGACGAGCGCATGAAGGTAGGGGCTTACACTCGTCCACTTCTCATCTCAAGTTGAGCCGTGTCTGCCACAAAAACACACCCTAAACATCCCCAATCCCCCCCCCCCGCCCCTAAACTCCCCCCAAACAACCCCTGAACGCACCTCCTGATCCACAAACAGCGCTCAAGTTGAGCCGTGCCTGCCACAAAAACACACCCTAAACATCCCCTAATACCCTCCCCCCGGCCCCTAAAATCCCCCCAAACAACCCCTCAACTCACCCCCTGATCCACAAACGGCGCTCAAGTTGAGCTGAGAAGTGAACGAGTGTAAGCCCCTGCATGAAGGTGCAGAAGATGGCGGACAAGGCGCAGCGGCGCATGAACAAGATGGCCAAGACGGGCGAGGCGGACCGCGTCATCATCACCAAGATGCCCAAGCACCTCTTCAGCGGCAAGCGCGGCAACGGCAAGACGGACCGCCGATAATCCGCATTGGGGTCGGGGTCGCGGTCGGGTCGGGGTCGGGGTCGGGTTTGGGTTTGGTCGCATTGCTGGTGCAGGTGGAGTGGATTGCTGCCTGTTTGTGTGTTGGCGCTTTGAGATCGGGGGGGGGGGGCGAGGGGGTGGGTATTCTTTTAGAGGGGGGGGGGCGCTCTAGGATCATGTTTTAATAACCGAACAACGCCGCCGAGCGCTCCGGTGGTGAAATATACAAAATTCTTGTTTCTGCATCGTCCCCGAATGAGATAGCTCTTCCCGCATCAACGTTTCGCAAGCATTCACCGCTGGGTATTATGGTGCGTGATTGGTGTCATATGGCGCGGATGAAGAGGTCGAGGACAACAACGGTGATGTTGGTGACAACCAGTGATCCACGTAACACGTAACATATCATGTTATGTTACGTGAGTGGGGTCCGAAATTTTGGGACGGTGTTACGGCGTAACATAACATGTTACGCGTAACATGTTATGTGGGTGTTATGCGGATCTGTTATGTTATGTTACGTATGTTATGTGGGAGAATGCAGTCATATGGGAGTATTGTGCAGTTATGTTTAGGTTGTATGGGTTTAGGGTTTAGACTTTAGGGTTTCTCGTGAGTTAAGGGTTTTTGTCAGGGGTCAATTTGCCCATACGATTCGTACACCTGATGTAACATAACTGGCATAACATAACATAACAGTCACGCAACAGCCACATAACAGATGACCGGAAACGCGAGTCGATAATGATTTTACCGACAATTGGTTTGAATCCTGATGGTTTTTTTATATCAGGCCTTTCAAAACCCGGAATCAATTTCAAAACGATCAAATCAGCCTTTCAAATGCCTCACCACGTCGCCATACGAATTTTCTAGCGCATGGCGCCGCGCCACTTTACTGCGGGTTTCCTCGGCGCCGGCGGCGACAGCTTTCCTCACAGTGAGGAAAAATATTACAAAAAGCTGAGAGGAAACCCGCACAACTGACAGGAAGTTGAGGCGTGTTCGCGGTTTGTATGGGCAAACAGTAAAGGTGATTCCGCCATTGTTGATCTTGGACGGGCCAATTATTATCGACTCGCGTTTCCGGTCAGATCCACGTAACAGCCACGTAACATACATAACATAACACCCCCGCGGGACCGAATGCGTTACGTGTTACGCGTAACATGATTGATATGCGTGTTACTCCGTAACACATAACACTTTCGAAGTGGTACGTGGATCACTGGTGACAACCCCCCCCCCGGCTCCGCCCCCCTTCCCGGCTCCCCCCCACCACACACACACCCCCTAACACACACACACATACTATATGATGCACCGCATGAACTTCCGTTCACTGTTCTGCTGGTCATACCTTCCACAATTTATGGCCAACCGCACTCATACCAAAAGTTCACCACCGACGATGCTCTTTCAAATTACATTTCATTGGCTGCCGAGCCACCTTCCCCCAAAGGGAGGGAACCAATGTGCAATATGGAATGCCACCATTGTTGATTTTGGAGGGGCCAAATCATCATCGACTCGCGGTTCCGGTCAGTTGTTCTCAACGACCCTCCTGCCTGGCGATGGCGACCCTGTCGGCCGCGTCAACGAAGGCGGCATGCAATGTTCACCACTCAAACCTCATTTTGTTGACAGGGGGGTAGGTAGATCTGTCACCTGTTGAGCTGTTTCTTCTAAAATTAGAACCTCGTCTCGGCTGTCGCTATTCGCCGTGCTACCGAACGCGGGGCACGGAAAAGTGTTGTTGTATTTAGATGTCTAGGCTACTTGTTGCCTATCGTCCACCGGTTCAGCTACTTGTCGAACCGTTACTTTATATAAACGAGTGGACGGTCAACCTCCTTTTGACCATAAT